>Ga0268279_1000059_pt1 | contig 88716 bp, 73 predicted proteins | sample saktaG_6_FD_190142 | JGI IMG/M metagenome (GOLD analysis project Ga0268279, IMG submission 190142) | Saline water microbial communities from Sakinaw Lake, British Columbia, Canada - sak_2010_1_5_80m | ecosystem: Environmental > Aquatic > Non-marine Saline and Alkaline > Saline ...
GAAAAATGGTATTTCTGTTTTCCGAAGCTATAGGAAAACTACCTTCCAAGACCATAGGAAAAGTCCTGTCCCTCACTATGGGAAATGTCCTGTCCACAACTATAGGAAAAGTCCTTGCCATTTACATATGATCTCTGTCATGATTAATCTCTTTGACTTCAAGCTCAGGGTAATGCTTCCCTATCTCCTTTATCTTGAGTTTAAGATAAGCAAAAATTCCCGGATTGATCACTTTGCGCCTATATTTCGTCGGAAAAACAATATGATAGTGGCATAAATATACACAGTGTGTCTGTTTCTTATATTCCATCCTCCCATTTTCTTTGATTCGGATGCTGAAAGCAACTCCATCTCACGGGTTTACACCCGGAGAATTACGTAGGTAGCTTAAACCGATAATGATTCTCGGGTTGTAAAATATTTTCATAGGTGATTCTTTTTCTTAAAAGTCCAAATATCATTAATAATAAAGTTGAAAAGAGTCCCCGCTCCTATTCCTATCAGGTTAGATATTAAATAGTAAATACCAAGTATCTCTGTTAAAAAGATTAATATCAGCCAATTAATTAAGATTGCAGTGATACCAACTGATATATGGTATTGTATGAATTGTTGTGGAAAACTCTTCTTTTCCCTGTCCGACCATGTCCATAAAGCGTTAAGAAAGAAATTAGATACAATTGAAGCCTCGATAGCTATTATACTTGAAAAAATATAATATATATGGAAATAATCACTAAGTAGATAAAGGGCTCCCATATTGACAAAAACGCCGCTTAACCCCACAATCGAAAATTTTAGTATTCTTTTATTTAAAAGATTATTATGTATATAATAAAAAACTCGGTCTCTTTTTCTAGCTATATTCATAATTATAACTGGATATCATATAAATTTTATATCATATAACTATCGTAATATCAACAATATACTGTATTTTTTTGATTTTTCAGTATACCCTACTTACCTTCTTTCTTTTCCGGTAGTCCCTTAGTCCAGCATCTAAACGACTCAATTCAATTTTACCAGCGGAAATACGCTGTGAGTTTTAAATATAAATCGCTTGAAGAGATATCATCATAGGTCACATATGATAGGTTAGGCATGAGATTAAAATCATTAACAACTTCAAAATCAAATCCTGCCAGCAATAGAGTAGACGGAGAAGTGGAATCAAACGGAATGTAACTTATTTTTTCTCCGTTTGGATTCGGATGAAACATCCTGTCCAGCCGGGCAAAAAAATTGACCTCCCTTTTTATACGGAAAACAGCAAACCCGGAAGCAGCTTGAAGATTAAAATCCTTCTCCCCTCCTGAGTGATTTTGGTAAGCATACTGTAAGCCTGCTCTAAATTTTTCCCTTTTATACGCCAAAAAAACCTGAAAAGTAGAAACATCATAAAGTCCGTTTGATCCAGGAGCGTAATCCCCGTAAATTTCGAAATATGCTTCCTTTACCGGGTTGAATCCTACAACAGCATATACTTTTTTCTCTTTATTAATTTCTTCCTTCAGACCTTCTCCGTTTGCCAGCATAAAATGATAATATATTTTTTTCCCGGCAGCATATCCTTTTATTGCAAGCCCAAAATCTCTTGCCGGGGCCATTTTTTGTAAGTTAAGAGCAGTCTTCTCAACTGAGCGGTAATCCCAGTATTGTACGAGCTTGCCCAAAGAAGGGGTGACCGAAAGCCCTAACAGGATGGATGTTTCTTTTCTATCATATTCCAGATACAGGTCCTTAATATACGGTTCTATCTTTGTGCTGCTTTTAAAATCACCGGCACTGTTGCCTTCCAACCTGAATCTTATTTTAAAGGATGATCCAAGGTCATGGTCATAAGTGAAATAAACTCTTCTCAACCAGAAACCGTTCTTCCCCTCTATATTTTCATTATGATGATTCGCTACATAATAGTAATCCATGAACACCAATCCTGAAATCTTGCCCAGTGCTTCTGCTTTAGATATTTGTGCTGTAAGAAGAACGCTTATTATTAAAAAAATCAGTTTTTTCTTCATCATGATCCATCAGTATATTAATTGGAATTTGATTAGTCTAGTAAAAAAAGTCGTCAAAAGCTTTTTTCATCAGAACAATCCCCCAAAAAAGGGTAGCTCATTTTAGTAACGGCTGATCAGAAGTGAAAAAGTAAAAATTGGGGGAACTCCTGTGATATTTTGAATTGCTATTATTTATAACAAAGTGATAAAGTATAATAAAAATATCTGACAAAACAACAATCGGTTAAATTAAGTAGAATACACAGACAAAATGATATCATTATCGACACATCAAATAGCTGAATTTTTCAAGCCGCTAATATACATTAATAAACTGATAAAACCACTCTCTTCTGATACTGTTACAATTTTAGCCTACCACAGTATTTCACGCTACAGAAACTTCAAACATAGTCGCCATTATACTATCAACCCTCAATTATTTGATCTTCAAATGAATTTCCTTCATGATTATAATTTTAATGTTATTAGTTTGTCAGAATTTTATAAAATGATACAAACATCTGCCCCAGGTAATTACAAGACAGTAGTTTTAACATTTGATGATGGGTATGCTGATTCTTACTATTATGCGTATCCAATACTAAAAAAATATGGATTTAGTGCAACCTTCTTTTTGATATGCAGTTTTGTGGGCTCAAAAAAAATATTCCCATGGCTGAACGAATCCCTGTTCCCACGCGGTGAAAATCTTCCTCTTTCTTTGGCCCAGATTTTAGATATGGCCAAAGGAGGAATGGATTTTGGCTCACATACTAATTCCCACCGACGATTAACATGTCTCCATAAAGAACAAGCACTTGAAGAAATCCAGGGGTCAAAGAATTACATAGAGGAACTACTTGGTCGAGAAATAAACTCTTTTTCATATCCTTATGGCTCTTGGAGGGATTTCGACCGCTCCCATCAAGAAATAATTAGAAATGCCGGATACAGACTTGCTGTGACAACTATATACGGCTCCAATGCTGTTAAATCAAACCCTCTGTCACTAAGAAGAATATCTATATATGCTAATGATAACCTAAATACATTCGAAATGAAGATCAACGGCTATTACGATTGGATAGGAACAGTCCAGAAAATGCTGACCTCTTTTCATGACATAAGGTCCATTCTTAATTTGATCCCGACAAAAGGAAAAGGAACGTCTTGATGGGACAGATCCGTGTGGAAACTATTCCTGTGCGTGATCTTTTGTCTTTTGCTCAGAATGCGGAGAAGGATCAAGAGCGATATGAAGTACTTCCGATTACAGAGATAAAAGCACTGTCTCACACAAAGAACCCCGCTGCCTCACCAGATGACATAGGACTTTTGGTTGCTTATTACGGTGAAAAGTGCGTTGGGTATCTTGGAATACTTCCTTGCCTTTTGTGGCACAAGAGAAAACTTTCGAAGGTTTATGCTTTATCCACGTATTTTGTGCACGAATCATTCCGCAGAAAATTAGTGGCTATCACGATTATGGCTGATTTGATCAAACTAGGATATGACTTTTTTATTACGGGACTCAGTCCTATAGGAGAAAATTTTTTTAGATCGAATAAGCAATGGTTTAAACCTGCAGGATCCCTTTCTTATCTACATATCCATGTTCTTCCCACTTCTTCAGTTCTATGGGAATTGAACAATCTGCTAAATCAAACAGGAGGTATTTTCTCTTCTTTTTTATCTTTAAACCGCCGTTTTGCTGACGCTGGAGGCTGGAAGTTCTTTTATCAATTATTGCAGCCATCAGCACATAACATTTGCGGCGAAATAGAAGCCCGAGCTGTATGCGAGATTCATGCCCCAGAAGGGAAAAACACCACTACACCTGGAGAGAGCCAGACTCATTTCTACCGCGATGAGAAGATTGTTAACTGGATGATTCGTTATCCTTGGATCACTGAAGACTCCAATATTAAGCTTAACTACTATTTTTCTTACCAGAGGGAGTTATTCAGATTTCTTCCCTTTGAATTGTACGCTAGACAGAGCGGAAAACGCCTCGGATATGTCGTTTTTAATATTACTAAAAAGAGAGGATTAAAATTACTAAAGATCTTAGATTACGCCTTATACGATAAGACTTACCTTCCTTTCATTCTTTGGCTTGCACTGAAGGAAGCCTCTCGTTGGAAGGCGGAGTTGATTGTAGTCCCCCAAAAGCTATGGCCCTATATTCGAAGTCATATTCTCCTAAACTTACTCACTGTTCACCGGGAACGGGTGTATTTCCTGCATAAAAATTCAAAGAAAAGTCCACTCCCTGAACAGTTACAAAATATATGTTTGGACTATTGCGATAGTGACTCAGCATTCACATAATAGGAAAACGGAAGTGGTCTAATTTTCTAGACCATAATAAATATCGGGTCTTGTATCAGGTTGCATACATTTCTTACAGTATCTCATGTGTTTCCTATCCCTATTGCATAATTAAATCATTTATTCGTTTTTTCTTTTATAATCAATTTTATTAATTGATAATTAATCATTTCTACAATCTCTTCATCCGTAAGTTGAATCTTGAACTCTTCTTCCAAAGCGACAACTAAATTCATATGTTTTAATGAGTCCCATGATTTTATTGTATCAGGAGAAGAATCATCAGAAATTTTTTTCTTGGATATTTCAAAAACTGCTGCCATAACATCCTTAATTCTATTTTCCATTATCTAACCTTTATGTATTTATAGTTTTTTGGCTTATATCTATTCAATGATAATTTATAATTTCTTATTATATCGGTACATTTCGTTAAGGAAAACGAGCATTTATCATAGAATTTTTTCACCTGTTCGTTCTTATTAGTTTTAATATACCTTGATGTAACACTTTCTATTTTGTCATTATTAAGAAAATTCATTAAATAATCTATAAAGGCATATTCAATATTTCGGCCAATTATCCTACAACTCATCAATAAAGTATCGATGTCGGCAGTTTGATTTTTATTATCAAATCTGATAATACATAAGCCTGTGACTCCGCTGTTCCCGAATTTATCAGAGATAGCAAACGCAAATACTTTTGAATCATCCGCCATAATGAAATTTCTAATATCTCCTTCGGTATATCTCTTTGTTGTCAAATTGAATTGGTTTGTTTTTTGAGTCATCTGGGACATTCGCGGAATAATGGAGTTGTCATCTTCGTAAATAGTCATTCCTAATTCCAGAGAAGCAAGGTAATCTTCAATATTGGAGAATTCATTTTTGACACTTTCCCTTTTTACCTGTTGCCTATAAATCTGAGTCTTATTTTTATCCTCAACGGTAAATGAAAGGTTATAAAATAATCCTATATTTTCCCTTAGCATTTTAGGATAGTAATACAATCTTTCTGGTACCTGTAATACAGTGATTTCCGGCAATTTCTCTCTTATCAGATTTACTTCAAAAGATGAATCATCTATAAAGACAATGCTATCAAAACCTATATTTAACTCTTTTGCAATTTGTCGAAGATTAGTTATTTTATCCGACCAATTACTTTTGTTTATTGTAATATGTTCTTCCCTTAACTTCATATCTGGATGAGATTTAATTACTTGATTAACATCTCCTGGATTATTTTTACTGCATAATCCTATTAAAATTCCCTGCTTATTAAGAGACAACGCTATACATTGAATCTCAGAAAAAATAGCCCCATCCTTTGTTTTTGTTGACATTTCAATATTATCAAATCCATCCTCACCAAGAATACCTTTCCATAAAGTATTGTCACAATCAAATATTATGGCTTTTTTAGATTTTCCGTTTGCAGACATAATAAAAGGTTTAATATACTCAGCATAGGTTTTGAAGAATTCAATAGTATATAATGCTTTTGAAGAATAATAATATCTCAGATCCAAACTTGAATTTATACCAACCTTAACAATAACCTTCTCTATATCAACAAGTTCAGCATTAGTCAGCACTTGTTCTTCTAAATATTGATTTAATTTAAGTGCCAATTTATCAAGATTATTTTTATTAATATTTGAATTGGAAAACTGAATAGATGTAAATTTATTGAACAAAACTAAGGATGTATTTTTAAGATTATTAAGAACCAGGTCAATCTCTGATTTTATTTCTTTAAGGATTGCATTTAATTGATTATCATCAAACAATTCTATCTTATATTGCAATCCATCAATGATATCGGACAGTTCCCAGAAAATGATGATTAAATCTGAGTCCTTATATTTAAAACTGTCTTGAACAATGTTATCATAATCACCAATCATCACATCAGCATTAATACCTTCAGATCTTAGCAAATATTCCAAGATTTCTTTTAATTGGTGGACAATAATATTTGAAAGAACCGTTATTTTATAAGGGCTTGACTTGAGATTAATACATAGTTCTTTATTAAGACTCAAGATTTCTGAATACTTCAGATTTTTCACAGCATTATTTGACCTCCATTCACCCTGATGGTCTCACCTGTTAAAAAATCTGACTTATCCGACGCTAAAAAGCTTATAGCATTGGCAATATCCCTCGGTGTTGCAATTCGTCTCAAAGGCGTCTGTGCAGCAGTTAATATTCTTGCTTTTTCCGGAATGTTGGCTATTAATTCTGTATCAGTCATACCTGGAGAAACCATATTAACTCTAATACCTTTAGGTGCCAGTTCAAAGGCTAGAGCTTTTGTAAAACCATAAAGTGCAGATTTTGCTGTGATATAATGCAACCATTCTGAATTAGGTTTCTCAATAGCCTGTGTGGTTATATTTATTATTTTTCCATATTTGTTATTTTCCATAATCGGCACAACACATTTTAGAATATTGAAAGATCCCTTGATATTTAAATCAAAATGTTCTTGAATACTTTCCCATTCTAAATCCCTAAATTTTATATTCGGTATATTCAATGTTGTACAGTTAACAACGACAGTTATGGTATTTAATCTTCGAGTGGTCTTTTCTACCATTTCTTTTACTAGATCGAAATCAATTATGTCGGCATTAACAATTATTGCCTTTTTCCCAAGGCCAATGATTTGGTCTCTAACTTTTTCAGCCAATTCTTTGTTCTTATGGTAGTGAATGGCAATATCAAATCCATCTTTTGCTAATTGTAAACAAGTTGCTTTCCCAATTCCTCCAGTTCCTCCTATAATTAGAGCAACACATTTTTTAATTTTTTTCTTACCTATTTCAGGATCAGACTGTTCTTGTTCAATTATTTTCACTTTTGCTGTACCGATGGTAACCTTTTGTTTATTTTGATTATAAATATCAGTAGATAACTCAATTGTTCTTGTTCTTTCAATTTTCTTTATCACTTCAGCCTTTACTGTAATCTCATCCCCAACTCTCACAGGGAGTAAAAATTCTATATTTTGAGCGTACCATAGTGCTCCATCACCAGGTAGTTTTGTGCCAATTATTGTAGAAATAAAAGAAGCACTAAGCATACCATGCGCAACCGGTTTTTTGAATAATGTTTTACTTGCATATTCTTTATCAACATGAAGTTTGTTATCATCTCCAGTTAATTCGACAAATTGGTCTATATCTGTTTGAGTAATAATGTGTTTTAATTTGGCTTTATCACCAACTTTTATTGATTTAAATTTATCCATTTTCAATCACTATTATCTGTCTATTCTTTTATAATATTCGTCCCTAAATATTGAATGGCAATATGCATCATATTATATGTCTTTTTATTTTAATATGTTAATACAATTTTCCAGCGAATCTTTCCAATAAGGAATCTTTATTTTATATACACTCTTAATCTTTGCTTTATTTAGAATACCATATGACGGCCTTTTTGCTGGAGTCGGATACTGATATGTTTCAATAGGATAAATATTACATTTAATACCTGCTATCTCCACAATTGCTTTTGCAAAATCATACCAGCTTGCAACCCCTTCATTGCTGTAGTGATAGATTCCGGACTGAAAATTACCTGAATTAACTATATGTAGTATAGTTTCGGCTAAATCACGTGCATAAGTTGGAGTTCCGATCTGGTCGAATACAATACCTAGCGAATCCCTCTCTTTAGATAAACGAATCATGGTTTTAACAAAATTATTCCCATAAGAAGAATAGAGCCATGAAGTACGTATGATTATTACTTCCTTTCCATTTTCAAGAACAGCTTTTTCGCCTGCCAGCTTAGTTGTCCCATATACAGACACAGGATTTGTTTTATCCTTTTCTGTAAATGGGACTGATGAATTTCCGTCAAAGACAAAATCTGTTGATATATGAATTAATCTCACATTGAATTCACAAGAAATTATTGCTAGATTTCGAGCAGCTATATGATTTACCATATCTGCCAGTTCATTTTCTTCCTCTGCTTTATCTACCGCTGTATAAGCAGCACAATTAACTGCGTAGTCAATTTTATGAGACGAAAAAAATGCTTTCACATCATCAATGCATGTTACATCAAGTTCATCGATATCAGTGAATATGAAACTGAGATTATAAAATTGAGATAAATATTTTATTTCACTTCCCAACTGACCATTTGCTCCAGTAATAAGAATATTTTTTTTCATAAACTTCAGATTATCTATCTTTATAGTACTTTTTATAGAAGTCTTTAAAATCCTTGGATTTCTCTTTTATTTTCTGCCACCAATCAATATTCTCCTGATACCAGCGGACAGTTATTTCCAGCGCTTCCTCGAATTCCCTTTCGGGCCTCCATCCTAGGTCATAGATTTTCTGACAATCCACTGCATACCGCCTGTCATGGCCCAACCTATCCTTGACCAAGGTAATCAAACTCCTGTGTTTTCCTAGCAAATCCACGATACGCTCTGCCACTCTGATATTCGCAACCTCATTGTTAGCACCAACATTATATGCTTCTCCTATCCGTCCCTTCCGCATAACAACATCTATGGCCCGGCAGTTGTCTTCCACATAAAGCCAGTCTCGAACATTCGTTCCCTTTCCATACAAGGGCAGAGGTTTCCCGTCTAATGCATTGCTCACAAAAAGAGGAATAAACTTTTCCGGATACTGATAGGGCCCAAAATTATTGCTCGGCCTGAGAATGAGAATAGGTAAGCCGTATGTCACCCAATAGGAATAGGCCAACCTATCCGCAGCAGCTTTGCTTGCAGCATAGGGCGAAGAAGGACACATGGGATCATCCTCCTTGAAATATCCTTCATCACGACTTCCATAAACTTCATCCGTTGAGACATGGATGAAAAATTCAACATCGGAATTCTTTAAAGCCTCAAAAAGCACAAAACTCCCGTAAACATCTGTCAGAATAAATTCGCCAGCATCCAGGATGGAGCGGTCCACATGAGTTTCTGCAGCAAAATGGATAATGCCGTTAACTCTCTTAATAATCCTATTAACAACCTCACGATCTCGGATATCTCCATGTATAAACTCATACCTGGGATCGTCTTCCACATCCCTTAAGTTATCGAGGTTTCCGGCATAGGTCAGCTTGTCCAGATTGATTACTCTGCATCGCGGATAATACTTCAGCAAATAATGGATAAAATTGCTTCCGATAAAACCTGCTCCTCCTGTTACTAGAAGAGTCCTGTCCTCAATACAGCGTTCCTCAGCCATCCTTTCTTCTCCAATCGTAAGGGATATCGTTGTCATGAGGATATATACGCTGCTCATCGGGATTTTCATAATCATATACTTCTGTTGGAATGTTAACGATAAGGGCCTCTTCTTCGCTTACGCACATCCAACCGTGATAGACTCCTTTTGGAATCTGAACAAGCATTGGATTATGAATGCCCAGATAGAATTGGTTCACTTCTTTGAAAGTCGCAGAGTCCTCTCTCGAATCATATAACGCCAGTTTTATCATGCCATGGACGCAGGCAACATTATCTGTTTGCTTTTTGTGAAAGTGCCAGGCCTTCACAACACCAGGAAAAGTAGTGCTCACATAAACCTGACCGAATTTCAAAAATAGGCTGTCATCGCTGCGCATAATTTCCATAAGCCTCCCTCTTTCATCGGGAATGACACGTAATTTCTTTGTTTTTACACCGTCAATCATGTTTCTCTCCCTCTTAAATCTGATTAAAATCCTTAAAAATATGAGTTAATTTAAATTATAGAGATTACATCCTGCCTTCGCTCGCCCTCAATGACAACAAAGGAACATCATTATTTCGCTCTTCACAATGAGCTTTACTTAATTCCGATCTCGCTTTTGTCGCCGACCATGAATCGGTAGACAGAAGGCTTCGAAGGACATTTGAAGATTCTCACTTCTCGCCCGATAAGACTCTCATCGATGCGGCTTCCAACATCTAGAATCTCACTTCCCTCCATAACGATGCTGCATTCGATCTCGGATCGTACAATTCGGCACTTCTTTTGTATAGATGTAAAGGGCCCTATATACGAGTCGGTAATCTCGCACCCTTGTCCTATAATAGAAGGCCCCCTGATGATACTTCTCTCCACAAGAGCATCTTTTTCTATCACCACCTGTCCGTTTATCCTTGATGATTCATCAACGTGTCCCTCTGTTTTTCCTTCTATTGACTCCAGAATCAGGCGGTTGGCATCCAGGATGTCTTCGATCTTCCCTGTATCTTTCCACCACTCGCTGACAAGGTGAGGCTGTACTTCGCAGCCGTGATCGACAAGATACTGAATGGCATCCGTAATTTCCAACTCATTGCGCCACGATGGTTTAATGGCTCTTACTGCCTCAAAGACATGGAAATCAAACATGTAGACACCAACCAGTGCAAGGTTGCTCATAGGCTTCTTTGGCTTCTCAACCAGCCGCACAACCTTTCCATCCTTAAGCTCGGCCACACCAAACATCTTGGGGTTTGGGACTTCTGTCAGCAGTATCAGGCTGTTAGGCTTTTTCTGCCTAAAATCATCCACCAAAGATTTGATCCCATTCTTCAGGATATTATCTCCCAGATACATGACAAAAGGCTCTTTCCCAAGGAAGTCTTCAGATATCATGACTGCATGGGCCAATCCCAAAGGTTCCTCCTGCTCGATGTAAGAAATGTGAATTCCCCATCGGCTTCCGTCTCCAACTGCCTCTTTAATCTCATCCTTTGTATCACCCACAACAATACCGATTTCCTCGATCCCAGCCTCTTTTAATGCCTCTATCCCGTAAAACAAAACCGGTTTATTTGCTACTGGGACAAGTTGTTTTGCCTGTGTGAAAGTCAAAGGACGCAGTCTCGTCCCTTTCCCTCCGCTTAATATCAATCCTTTCATCTTAAAACCTTATCACCTTAAGTTAAAAGCCAGTCTACTGTGCTTATTGACAGAGGTCAACTAATTTTTTCTCTAACGACATGTGCACACATTTATCTGGAAATATTATCAATATATAGAGTCATTTTGATCTTGAATTTATCCTGATATAACCTAAATATTTCAAGAGAAAAAAACAAATTAAAAATATAGAAAATAGAAGTAATACTCTTAGTTCTCTTTTAACAAATTCAAACAGTATCCCGCTCAATGAAAATAAAAACGATATGAAAGTTAGAATCAATGTTGTTTTAGTTTCAGAAAAGCCTTTTCTTAAAAACCTGTAATGAAGATGGTCAGTATCTCTCTTAAAGATATTCTTCCTTTTATAAATTCTCCTTATTATTGTTACAATCGTTTCTAGTATTGGAAGAAATAAAATAATAATAGGGATCAATAAAACAATAGCTAATGAAGCCTTTCTTTGAATTGTTGCCATAGATAAAGCGGCAAGAATAAATCCAATCACTAAACTCCCAGAATCTCCTAAGTATATTTTTGCTCTAGGGAAGTTAAAGGGATAAAATCCGCTTATTACCCCTAATAAGACAGCTATAATCACAACAAGATAATATTGAGACGATAAAAATGCCAAGACTCCGAGAGAAAGGAGTGCAAAAAATGATATTCCGGCAGCTAATCCATTTACTCCGTCTATAATATTAACAGCGTTTGTTATACCGCAAACCCATAAAATAGTTAATAAAAAAGACAGGAAAAAATTTATATTTTTAGATCCTATAAAGGGAATACTAATTTCTGCTATTTTAAGCCCGCCAAAATAAATTATTGCTGCCGCAATAATCTGGAAAAAAATTTTACTTAAAACATTTGTGCCAATAAAATCATCATATAAACCTAAAGTAAAAATTATTAAGATAGCAATAATTAACAGAGGGATATTTATAATTTTATCGAGATCTTGGAAAATATAATTAGATGTAACCATTTGAATAAATAACATAGAAAAAAATACAGAAAAAAATACAGAAATCCCTCCGATTCTTGGTGCATTTTTTTCTTTAAAGATTCTATTGTTAAATTTATTAAAACAATTACATTTATGAGCTAATTTTGTTAAGCCCAAAGTTAAAATAAATGATATGAGACCCGAAACAATAAATGCTTCAACTATTAGCTTCATTACAAATCTTCCTTTTTTAACATTCTAATCACTTTAGCACATAATTGCTGTTTTTTTAAATGATATTCAAATTTATCCCAGATGATTTACTCGACTTCAGTGTAAACAGGATCGCTTTCTCTTCCATAAATATCAAAAGCAGTTAGTCCGTATTTATAAACTTTATCTTTATCCACTTTTCGTATCCAATATTCAAAAGTACCCACATTAATTTCTCTCAATAAAATATTTTCGCCCTCATCAATAAGATAAATTTTATATTTTTCTATAATATCTTTATTTTGAGGGTTTGCTTCCCATGCCAAGATATTGATATATTCTACCTGAAATAAAGATCTATTTTTTTTCTTTTCTCCATGAAAATTTATTGGAGAATAAAGAGGGGGTAATTCAATGTTTAAATATACAGTCAGCTTTTGTGGACTATTATCAGCATTATTTGATGTAATTACAACCTCTCCTTGATGCGTTCCATAAGATAAATTTGAAATGTCTACTGAGACCTGAATTTCATCCCATTCGCCTTTTGAATCACCGATCTCAGGAGAAACATTCATCCAATCTTTATCTGCACTAATGTTATAAGTTAACTTTCCTACTCCAGAATTTCTTATCTTGAATACCTGAGGAGGAAAGTTTGATTCTTCTTTTTGTCCTTCGAAAAAAAGAGATGCTTTGTTAATTTCTATAGAAGGGGGGAATTCAATGTTTAAATATACAGTCAGCTTTTGTGGACTATTATCAGCATTATTTGATGTAATTACAACCTCTCCTTGATGCGTTCCATAAGATAAATTTGAAATGTCTACTGAGACCTGAATTTCATCCCATTCGCCTTTTGAATCACCGGTCTCAGGAGAAACATTCATCCAATCTTTATCTGCACTAATGTTATAAGTTAACTCTTCTACTCCAGAATTTCTTATCTTGAATACCTGAGGAGGAAAGTTTGATTCTTCTTTTTGTCCTTTAAAAAAAAGAGAATCTTTGTTAATTTCTATAGAAGGTTTTTGAATAGTATCTTTAAGAGATTCATACCAGGTTTTAGCCATTAATTGGTAACCTGTCTCATTCGGATGAGTTGCATCACTATATAATGTTGTCCAACCTCCCGGATAATTATAAAAAGCATTAAACTGATCGACAAAATATAGTTTTAGATTGGATGCTATCGATCTAATTTTATTATTAAGTCCAAGGATTCGTTCTTTTAACATTTCAGACCAAGATAATCTTGGAATTATAGATGAAAGAAAGACTGTCATTTTGAAATCAAGGCATTTTTTTGCCATTTCCTGCAAATTAAAGGCGGCTGTATCTATTGAAATTTTTGTATCTTTTACATCATTTGTTCCCTCCATCAGAAATATAGTTTTTGCTTTATCACTATTTATCACTGAATTAATCCGGCTCAAGCCTTCGGATGTGTATTCACCACCAACACCACGGTTTAGAACTGTACCATTACTTATATTGTCATCAATAAGCTTTTCTAGTCGTGGTATATAACCTTTGTCAGGAGCAGGGAGTAAGTTTATTATTCCATAAGTAATGCTGTTTCCAAAACCAATATATTTATTCTCATCTAATTCAAGAATAGTGAGAAAGGAGTCTTTTTTATTTTTTGGAAAGAAGAATATTTCCTGCAATTCATGAGGCTGTATTAAAAAGGCCTTAATTTCTGTTCCGGTTTGCCATAAAACACCAATTTTTCCTCCCGAGGAAATAAGCTTTGGAGGTCTAATTATGTCCTCATTGTCTGAGATTTTAATCTCATGGCTCCATTCTTCACCATTTTTATGGATTAGCCATACTTCGTGTTTACAATTAATACTTTTAACCCAAGCAACTGTAGGAATCCCATCTAAAAACAATGAAATACAAGGAAAAGTGTCACCTGTGTTAATATTATTGGTAATTTTTTCTTCTTTATGCCATTTATTTCCATCCCAGTACGAATAATACAATTCATAGTCATCTCCGTCATATGAACTCCATACAACATGAGGAAAGCCATAAAAATCCAAAGCGATAGAGGGAGTAATATGAGGGACATCAGGAAATTGATTTAAGCTTGAAGGTTCTTTCCATTTCTCCCCATCAAGAGTAGTATATAAAATTTCGTCATAATTTCTAAGCTGTCCAACCCAGAAAAGCCATATTTTTCCTGTTCCATCGATTATTAATTGAGGGTCAAGAGCTGAATAAGAATTTATGTGCCAACATTGATTTGTTGTAACATTTTTAACCACGATTGTGTATTTTTTTTGATAATAATTTACCCATGCCATAAACAAATCATTCTCAAGGGAAAAATTTATATTGGGTGAAAAATTAAATCCTCTCATATTATCAGTCAAAGCGGCAGGATTAACGATTTTGTTGTTTCTCAACTGAGCTATATATATATCACTTCTTTCAGATCCTCTTTCTTCCCATACAAGCCATATCCTTCCTATCTTATCTCTTTTCGTACAGATAGAAGAAATATTATCTGTATAATGAATATTTTGAATATCAGCAATCTTAAATTTGCTTTCTTGCTGCGTTAATAATCCTATCCTGCCATAGGAAGTTATATAAACTATGTTTAAATTCCCGTGACGATCAAAGAAAGGTGCCCCATCTTTCCCTTGAATAGATATGACATTTTCTTCAGCAAATTGAAGCTTGACTGAAATAAACAATATTAAAAATACAAAAAGAGATAATTTTTTAAATTTAAAAATCATATTTTCCATATTATCTAAATAATAATAAAAATTTGTTAAGCTTTGATAATTTATTTTACATAAGGATATAGTGAATATCAAATTCTAAAACTGACAGGCATATTGTTCAAATTGACTCATAAAATCAAATATGCAGTTTTTCACCCTTTCATAGCCCTGCGCTATCCTCTGATTTTGAAGACTGCTAAGAAAATGTGGCCGCAGGATTGGAAAAGAGAGATATTGCTTTTCACTGCCTGCAAGGCTAAATAACTATCCAGCTTTAAAGTAATCTCTCACTATACCAACGTAATTGACAATCCTGTTAAATCAGTCAATATAAGGTCTAGGATTAAAAATTCCTGTTCTTCCGTTTGAAAAATAAAAGAATTACGAAAAATAATAATGAAAGAAAAGAAATAATAAAACCAGTCATAAGATAAAAAGGCTTTTTTTTGATAAAAATTTGAGTATTATTATCTACATAAACTGCAGGCATGACCCCTAAGTATTGCTCTATATCTTTTAATTTCCCATCTACATAAGCAAGATAATTATCATTAGGACGGGGAATAATCACGTATCCTGAACATTTCTCTGGGAGATGGATTGCAATCTCTCCGACAGTACTTTCGTAAGTTAGATTTCTAATTTTTATAACTGGAGGGTACTTATCAATATCGGAGATCAAATAAGGCCCTTCCGGGCATTCTAAATTTTCTACAACTGCAACAGCTCGCTCTAGTCTATGGACCCGATATTTTTTTTTGTCAATATTAATTGCTCTATGTAATGAATATTTGAATGAAAGATCAGTTTCTTCTCCATTAACAGTTAAATAGCTATTTATTTCCGATGTTCTTTTAGTTGACCATACTGAAAGCATCGAGTGCGTCTTTTTATTTACAAGTGTTAACGAGAATTCGTACTCTCCCTTTTCTAATTTTATGGGCTTGTCAAAACCAAAATATTCCCAGGTATTATCTTTAATGTACTTCTTGTCTTTTTTTGAAATACCGATGAGTTCGTGATTCTTCGAATCAAACAATTTCAGTAATACATCTGAATCAAAATTGTTATTTCCATAGTTTGCAAGATAAAGATTTATACCAGATAAATGCCTACTTTCCGACAAATAAAAATGTTGACATATTTCGTTGGAAGGAATTGGAGGTGAAGGACAATGGCTAATTTGGGGCTGCCTATAAAACGGGATAGTTATAATAGAAATTAATTTTTTTTTATTGACTGAAATATATTTTGCATTGATTAAAATATATCTTATAGTAAATAGATTCATTAATGGAGATGAAAAATCGATATTTCGTGATGAAGGATTAAATGCAGTAGGGCTTGCGTCTGAATTTGGGGCAAGCGATAGTAAGAGTTTTTTTTCTGCTTTGCTTCTGAAAGAATGACGATACCACTCAAAAAGATCATACGAAGATAAGGTCCCAGATATACTAAACGAGTTATCTGCAATAATAGATTGATAGTCCTTTATATTTTTTTTTACAAAGTCAATCGAGGGCGTTAAAGGAAAAAAATATTCCGAACGTGAAGCACCGTTGAATTTATTGAAATATTTCTTTTGATCAATAAATTGGATAAGACAGAAAATAATCAACAAAGGTGTGATAAGCTTAAAAACTTTCGATGATCTTTTTTTTAAATTTTGGAGGATTTCTATAAAAGAGGATGAAAGCAAAGCAATTGATATGCCGATGATTACACTCATTCTTTGCCATGGATTGGAAGAGAATATCGGTATTTTACGTATTAGATTATGATTTATTAGACCATATGCAATAACGATAGAAATTATCATCAAAAGCAATGAAAAGACATAAAACGATTTTGACTTTTTAGACTCCTTTTTCACCCACAAATAAGGGAAACTGATTAAAGAAAAAATAAAGGCAAGGAAACCGCTATAGATAGAGGTCTCCACATGGAGATCGCTTGGGTTAAATAAATTTTTTAACTTTTTCAAACTAAGAATCGTATTAGCTCTTCCTCTGTAAGATAAATCTGCATTTTCAATGGTATTAATTAAATTTAATAAATAATCACTGGAAATTATATAAGCAAAAGCAACAAATAATAAGGGAGTGATGCTTTTTTTGAAAAAGGAATAAATGCTTTTATAGTTGAAAATGTTATATATTAAAATAAATAAAGCAACTGAATAAAATCCATAAGCAGCAACTGCAGGAAATGCTCCTTTAATTAAAAATACACTTATTAAAGTAGTAAGGAAAAGGTATCTGGTTCGGTTTGAAATGAGATATGCAGCAACGGCCCAAAAGAGCCATGGAATCCACATAGAAGTGTCTACTTGTAGCCAAAAAAACCAGGCGGCATTAAAGCCGCAAAGCATATACACAATTCCCCCGAAAAGGGAAGCCGGATAAGAAAGAAATAATCGCAAGAAAAGGAAAATCCCAAATCCAGAAATTATTAATTTAAATAGCTGTGAACAATAATAAGCTAATGGATCATTCGGGATACATACAAATATTAATAAACTTGGTTTCCATATCAATACATACAAGTTGCCAACTAAATCCAGTTTTTTTTTATTGAAATTTTTGAGATCGTAGTAAAATTCATTCTTAAGTTTGATCAATCCTGGAAACCTTGCATCTAATATATCTGAGCGTTCACGACAACGAACCTTCATATTGGAAGGGGCAACAGATGAATAGCCATGACTTGACACTAAAAGATCGAAAGGACCTACAGTTTCCCTAGCTAAGGGATTGGCTCCAATCGCTATTATTGCCAGTATAACAAAAAAAAGGAAAGCAAATAGATTTTTATATTTTGATATTGAGTTTTTTATGTCAGAGACAATCTTTACTTCATTACTTTTAAATTCAGGAGTTTTCTTTGCCAATTTTTCGATAATTCTCATTTTGGATTAGAAATTGAAATTACAAACTGAATTATACTTTTAGCTTTAACATCAAACGCATTTAAAATCTTGTAATAAGATTCTTTATAATCGTCAAGATAATTATGATCGAATTGATATATTTTTAAAGAAGCTTTTTCTTTTAAATTTATACTCTCATCAATAATGATAGAAATACCTCTAAACTTCTTCTTGCTCGGATTAATTATAGTAATTACAAGCTCCTGTTGATTTCTAAAAAGAGCTAATATTTTCAACTTTTCAAAAGGGTTTACTAATTCTAATTGTTTTCCTTCTAAAAGTCCTCTTACCATTAGACGAAAAACGAAAAAAGTTAAAGTTCTCTCAACCAAATCAGGATTATTTGAATAAAATTTTAACACTCCTAATCCTTTTTTAAATTCCCTTGGTTGTGAAGGTCCAAGGTATAAAGAACCACAGACATTACCAACCGCTTGGTAATATAAAATTTGAGCTATTCTAAGAGCAGTTTCCAGATTATCAGTATCATGGTTTGGCCACAATGCCCATTCACTGTTGAAAATATTATCTGAAGATTGAGGCACATACTGCAACAGCAATTCTCTTGCCTCCTTTAATACATCCATATCTCGAAAATTTCCCATTACATTGTGATAAGATATTCCATCTAAAGAAGAACCGCTCTGCATAAAAATTTCTTTAATCCATTTTTGGTCCCAACTTGCAATACCAGGTCCTATGATTTTAGCGTTAGGTACCGCTTTTTTTATACCTCTATATGCATTCTGAAGTAAGAGACAATATTGAAAAGGAGTAATTCCCTTACGAATTCCTTTATAACCAGGAAGAAACGTTTCTCCATCAAAATATCCTATATCAGGCTCATTTGTTATTTCAAAAAAATCAGCCATTCCAGGCCAATTTTCTTCTATTGATTTAGCTAAGTAAAAACAAAATTTTTCCCATATTGTAAGAAAATCGGATGATTGAGTTATCAAAGACGGATTCCAATTACTATTTAGAGAAGGATTGACACAAATAAGGATTTTCCAACCCAAATCATGACATCTTTCTATACAATAGGAATAGCTTGTACGTTCACTTTTAGCCCATGAAACTTCAACATTTTCCATTCCCTTTTTTACATATTCGGATAAAGAATATTTGTCATTTAAATTATCAGGAAGAAAATGTTTCATCGAGAATCCCATTCTCACCATATTGATTCCGATTTCTTTGCCATAACTTTCCCATGATGGAGCTTTGCAGTAAATTGGACCTGCACCAGTTGGTCCTCCATCTGCCCACCCGCGTCCACTCCAGCCTATATATTTTATTCCAGGACCAACATATTTATTTTTTACTATTATTTCTTTCATTCCTATCATGTATTAAATTGCATTTTCGATCACTTTTTTAAATTTTTGGGTGCATATTTTCTTTGAATAATACTTTTCTAAGGCATTTCTTCCGTTTTTCCCCATCTTTTCTATTTTATCTCTATTCTTATAAGCCCAGAGCACACCTTTTTCTAATTCTTCGACATTAGAAGGATTAACGTTAATTCCACATTTAAATTTGTACGTCATTTTATATATTTCACTCTCTTCATCCACAGCCGCAATAAATGGTTTCCCTGCTGCCATGATACCATATACTTTACTTGGAACAATGTTTCCTCTCATTCCCTTCTTCATTTGGATTAAGTGAACATGGGCAGCACTCAAGGTAAATTTTAAATTTTCTTTGTCTTGATAAGTCAAGAATTTTATATTTTTCAACCCCAGAGAAGCAGACAAATTGATTAGTTTATCTTTATAAGCTCCTTCTCCAATTAAAACAAACAAAATATCATCGATTTCTTTTAATGAATCCGCCAAATAAATAATATTTTCAAGGTCCTGGGATAAGCCAATATTTCCAGAGTACATCACCACAAATTTATTTTTAAAAAAACTTTGCTTTAAAAAAATATTGTCTTTTCGTTTAATTGGGAAAATTTGATTTGGATCGGCCCAATTTTCTACGACTTCAATTTTGTGCGGAGGAATACGATTTTCCTCAACCAATCGTATTTTCATATCTCTCCCAGGGACAATTATTTTCTTTGAATTGTCGTAAAGAAATTTATTTGCCCTCTTTAATATTTTTATGATTAACCGGTTAGTTAATTGGCCATTTACAATCCCCACATTTGGCCAAAGATCCTGAACATAGTAAATAAAGCAAGAATTCCGAATTTTACTATATAAACAAGCTATTATCCCTAGTAAAGGAGGATCTGTTTCTGCGATAACACATGCAATGTTTTTAAAGAAAAATATTCTAATAAAGCACGGGATAAAATAAGAAATTAAGTTAATAATTCGGGCAAATAAATGCTTTTTTGGAAATCTTGTGTTATTTATTCTCCATATTGTTATATTTCTATAAAGTGATTTATTGATTATTCCCCTATTTTTAACTTTTTTATAAAGAGGATTCCCACATATTACATGAATTTCAAAGTCATTCTCAAGTTCCTCACAAAGTTCTGTTAATAATTGACCAGTTGATTCTACATCCGGATAGAAAGATCTATTCAAGAATAAAATACGTTTTAAAGCAGTCATTTGTCTAATTTATGTTCATATATATTTTATATGTCCATATAGCTCTTTTAATTTTGTTAAATAAACCTCTTAAGGGATAATGCAAAAAATATCGTTCTACTTCATTTATGTCTTTTAACTTGTTTAATTTCATTAAAGTTAATCTTAAATCTTTTCTCTCTTTCAATAAATAACCGAGATTATTAAGGACCCCAATTTTTGCCTTTATAAAAGGGATTCCTTTACCAACAAATAAGAAAAAAAAGAAAAGAGCTAATTCATAAATATAATGACTTAGAAAATATTTAGTGAATAGACTTCCCTGCATATTTTTGATAAACAAAAATTCTATATTTCTTCTCCCGAAATCTATATAGAACTTATTGCTTTTATCTCGTCTTCTAGAACCATAATGATAAGAAACTGCCTTCGGTTCATAGATGCAATTATAACCAAAAAGCCTGAGTCTAAATGCTAATTCGGTGTCTTCAAAATATATGAAATAATTTGGATCGAATAAACCAACTTCATCAATTATTTTTTTTCTATAAAGAGCAGCACTTGCGCATGCTCCAAACACCTCTTTTCTTTGATTAACCTCTAGAGAATCTTGGAGCAAATTTTTATAGTCCCAACAAGCTCCAAAGCCATAATACTCAACACCTGCACTATCAATTAAATTTCTGTTGTAATAATTTATTATTTTTGTAGCGACACTCCCTAAATTTTTATACTCGCATTTCCGGAAAACAGCGATAGCTTTCTCAAGCCAATCATTTTCTAAGACAGTATCATTATTTACTAAAGCTATATATTCTCCTGCTGCATGTTTGAGTCCAAGATTATTAGCTTTTGCATATCCATAATTCCTGTCCAAAATTATTAATTTATCGACAGTATAATTTTTTTTAACCAGTTCCAGTGAATTATCAGAGGAATTATTATCAATAAATATAATTTCATTGTTTTTATAAGTTTGGGAAAATATCGAATCGAGACATTCAGCGATAGTCTCTTGACCATTCCAATTAACAATGATGAAACTTGCTTTACCTTTTTCCATTTTTAATATCTTAAACCGTTCTTTCTATAAATTATTTTCTCTGGCATTTTTTTATGAGCTTTAAAATTGGTGTGAAAAACAAATATTTTATTTTGTTTACAGCCAACAAGATATAATATTCATAAAATTTCCCATTTTTTTTAAAGTATTTTAATGAACTTTTTTGGAATTCATGTATTTTCTTAATGTGCCCCCATTGTTCTGCGCTCTTGGATAAGAAATGAACAGCCGAGACATAAGGATAGTGGACTATTTTCCAGCCCGCTTCCTTAATCCTTAAACACAAATCTACTTCTTCAAAATACATCCAAAATCTTTCATCAAATCCCCCAACTTCCCTTATAACATTTCTTCTTATAAACATAAAACTTCCCATTATCTGGTCAACTTCTTTTATTTCTGAGTGGTTCCAATCCAGCATTAAATATTCTCGAAATATTTCCATTTTTGGGAAGAGAAATCTTATCCCAATTAGCATTAGAAAAAATGTTTTAAATCTTGGAAATTCTCTGCAGGAATGTTGAAGCGTTCCATCCGGAAAGATCAACTTGCAAGAGGATGCTCCAATAGCATGGTTTTTTTCCATAAAATCAAACATCTCATCCAAGCAATTTTCTTTTATAACTACATCACTGTTTAAAACTAAAACATATTTCCCTTGAACTACTGCTAATCCTTGATTAGCAGCTCTTCCATATCCATTATTATTTTTGTTCTTTATAAGTATAACCTCTGGAAAGTTCTCTTCAACCATTTCCGGGCTTCCATCCGAAGAAAAATTGTCAACTACAACTATCTCAAGAGAGATTTTTTGTGTGTGATTTCTTATTGATTTAATAGACTGATACAATAAATTTTTTGTATTCCAATTAATTATAACGACTGATAAATCGCATGCCATTTTAATTGATTTTTATTCTGAAGTCTTCACTATCGAGTGTTAGATTAGGATTATAATAGGGATCTGATAACAAGATATTTCCCCATTTGTTTTTCATGAATAAAATTTCATCGGGGTTCAAATCATAACCCCGGCTTTTAGATTCATAATGATATAGGACTGCATAAGGTGTATAAACAATAAGATAGCCTTTTTTTCTGATTTTCAAGCATAGATCCACATCATTGAATGCAACAGATAATTTTATTTCATCAAATCTTCCTACTTCTTCAAATACTTCTTTTCGGGTCATCATACATGCTGCTGTAATAGCGCTGTAGTTACGAATTGTATTCAAAGCTCCAAAATAACCATTACTATCTGCAGGAAAATGTTTATGAGAGTGCCCTGCCAAACCTCCCAATCCCAGAACCGTCCCTGCATGCTGAATTGTATTGTTGGGAAAAATCAGTTTCGCTCCAACTGCACCAATTTCTTTTCGCATTGAGTGTTCAAGCATGGCTTTGAGCCATCCTTTGCAAATCACTTCAATATCATTATTTAAAAAAAGGATGTGTTTACCTTTTGCTTTAGTCACGGCAAAATTGTTGATTTTTGAAAAATTAAAATCACTTTTAAATTGTAATATTCTGATATGCTTTTTCTTCTTGATAATCTCAAGATAGTCAAGAGTTTGTTTTTCTTTGCTGTTATTATCCACAATGATTATCTCATAATTCTCATAATCAGTTTTTTCTTGGATGCTTTTAAGATTCCTCTTAAGAAAAGAAATCTTATCTTTCATGGGTATAATGATTGAAATTAACGGTTTTTGTTTTAATCTTCTTTTTACTCTGTAACTTTCAAACTGATTAAAATTAATTCCCTTTTCTACAGTTCCATCAATTCCTCGTCTCTGTAAAGCTTGTTGTAATACTTTTATCGAATTGTTAATATGAGTGACTTTTTCTTTATGTGCTGCCGATGTTGAGCCTTTTATCTGTCTCCAATGGTATAGGATTTTTGGAATATGGAAGATTTTATCTGTTTTTTCTGTTACCCTCAAAATCAAGTCATAATCTTGACTTCCTTCATATCCGCTCCTAAATCTTTTAATTTTATCAATAATTATTTTTCGGTAGACTGAGAAATGGCATATGTAATTGTAGGATAATAACAAATCCGGAGACCAATCAGGTTTAAAATAAGGCTCTATTCTTCTTCCTTGCGGATTAATCTTATCCTCGTCACTGTAGATAAGATCAGCTTCCGGGTATTTATTCAGAAACTTGACGTTTTCATAAAGGGCATCTATGGATAGTTCATCATCATGATCTAAAAAGCCAACAAACTCTCCGGTCGCCAACGATAAGGCTTCGTTTGATGCTCCTGAAATCCCTCTATTTTCTTCAAGAAATTTAAGTCTAACCTTTTTATTGTTCTCATATTTCAAAAGTGTGTTTTTTATATGTTTTTTTGTAGACGCATCATCAACCAAACAAAGCTCCCAGTTTTCATATAGCTGATCAAAGACAGAATTTATGGCTCTCTCCAGCCAGATTTTATCCACATTGTACACAGGCAAAATGATGCTGAATTTTGGTTTGTATGAGAATTGTTCGATTTCTTCCCGAATACTACTTTCTTTTTCTTTGGTTAAAGAATTTTTTTCAATCCATATATCATACAAATCCTTGGATCTCATCAATTCTTTATTTTTGACCTTTTGCCAAAACGAACGAAAGCCTTCTCTTGTTATCATTAATATTGATCGTTGCAAAACGGGAAATATTTTTAATATTTTCATATAAAATATTTTTCTAAAAAAATCGGCGAGGCGCCAGACTTTGGAGTTTAAAATCATCTCCATGTTTGTTTCAATATTTCTGATGTGAACTTCCTTGTTGTATATCTCTTCTTTCTGGCTCTGGATAAGTTGTTTTTTTTCTTGGGTTTCCCTCTTAAAATTCTGGATATGAATATTTTGATCGTGATTATCTTTCTTTAACGCCTCAATTTGCGAATTTAACACCTCAATTTGCGAATTTAACACCTCCAATTTATTTTTATCTTTTAATGCTTCCAAACTTAAAAGTGTCTGTAGACTAGAGATGTTAGATTTCTCCACTGTCAGATATTTATATTTTTCCTGATAATATCTAAATTTATCTGAAATTTTTTTCAGCATATAATCATTTTTTTTGAGCTTACTGATTACAAACATATGCCTATAGGCTGGGTGTCTCTGATCACTTTCATAAAAATGTATATTGTAGAATCTGTCAATCAAAGTAGACAGTTGTTGCGAATCAGGCAGGGCCAGAATATAGTGTTTTACGATCATCATAAGAAGCCAGTTATTCAAATATCCACTTGGGAATTCACAATATTTAAATTTTTTCTTTACTAAAATTGATTTAACATCTTTACATTCAGGGAGACCATTTAAAATATGCTCTTCCAATTCTTTGTGTCTACCTTTTAGTGTTTTCAGTATAAACTCAAACAATATTTTCTCAGCAAGTATACTGTTTTCTGTTTTAAAAGGGGCCCCAAGTATCATAAAATCCTTTGTTGTTTCTAAGAGAGAGCCTAGAAATCTTGTTCTTTCTTTTGCCGGAATATGCTCTAATACATCCTGGCAATTGACCACATCAAATGTATTTTGAAGGAAAGGCATATTTGTTGCATTACCTTGAATATAATGCGGCAATAAAGAATCAGCAATATCAAGAACAAAAATTTCATATTCAGGTAAAAACTCTTTAATTGGAAACACATCCTGTCCCTTACTGTTTTTAAAGTAGCCACCTACATCCAGAATTTTTATATGTTTTTTCCCAGTTTGCTTCTTAATAATCTGTAAAATCTCTGTTACAACTCTGTACCGCTGATATTGGTCAAATGGTTTATCTAACAGTTTATCCTTGTCCATGATGTCTCCATTCAGCAGAGATATGTATGACTCCGTTTTTTTCCTTTATTTTTTCATTTTCAATAATATTTAACATAAAACATCTATGCCAATGGTCATAATCAAACAAACATAAAAAATCTACAATAGCCACTGTTATGAAATAAATACCTGGCTGAAAAGGAAGTGAATGTATTATATAATCAATGAATCCTTTCCCTTCGATTGAAGCAATATGATAGTCGCTTGTTTTTGTGTTTGGTCCGTTTAAATGAATTCCATCTTCTCTATAAAAAGCTACTCCGAAGACAGGATTTTTAATTCTTTTCTTTGCAAAATAATGAATTCTTACCTTTATAAAATCCCCGGTTTTAACTGTATCTTGTGAAGTGTCTTTTTCATTTAAAAATTCAATCCTATTTATTTCAACTTCTTTACTTCCCCATCTCCTTATCTCATCTGCTTGAGGAGTTTCTTCTTTAGAAGGCTCTCCTTGTTCTGGAATCGATATTGTTTTTTCCTTTTCATAAAGGATCTTATGATAATATGAAATTACATCAACAGGATTTCCATCCGAAAGCATCATGCCGTTGTCTAAAAGGACAACACGATCACACATTTTTTCAATGGTTGAAAGATCATGGGAAACAAGGACAATTGTTTTTCCTTGATTGCGAAATCTGTCAATTTTCTGCAAACATTTTTTCTGAAAATTTTCATCTCCAACTGCCAATACTTCATCTACAAGCAGGATATCCGGATTAACATGAATTGCTATCGAAAAACCTAATCTGAGATACATCCCTGATGAATATGTCTTTATTGGATTATCTATAAACTGTTTTAATCCTGAAAATGCGATGATCTTTTCCAAGTTGGCGTCAATTTCTTTTTTTGAAAACCCTAAAATAGATGCATTTAAATAAATATTTTCTCTTCCTGATAATTCATAGTGAAAGCCAGCTCCAACTTCAATAAGAGCTGCAATTTTCCCCTTTTTAGATATTTCACCATCATTCGGATACAAGATTCCAGCAATGATTTTTAGTAATGTGCTTTTTCCAGAACCGTTTTCTCCGATTATGCCAACTGTTTCACCTTTTGTTATATTCAGGTTAATATTTTTTAATGCCCAGAATTCATCATAGTAGGATGATTTTTTCCTTGTTATGAAGTTCAATGCCGCATATTTTATATTAAAGTTTTTTTCATGATATAATCTGAATTTCTTGGAAACGTTTCTTATTGAAATAATATCCATCAGATCTCTTCCGCAAATCTCTTGTTATAAAGAGTAAAAACTAGATGTCCAATTGTAAGTACGACAAGTCCAATAATAAAAAGTGTTATAAATGAAGATATAGAAGGCATTTTATTATACAGGAGTGAATCTCGATAACTTTCAACAAACAATACGGCCGGGTTCAATCTGTATAATGATTGAAATCTTTCCGGAACAAAGTTGGCAGGATAAATAATGGGTGTTAACCAAAACCATACCTGTAAAAAAATTTCCAGCAAATGTTTTACATCGCTAAAAAAGACATTCAGGGACGAAACAATATATGATAATCCAATTGTAAAGGCAGTTTGAAAAAGGATGATAAACGGCAAGGCAGCGAGAGGAATACCTAGCTTTATTTTGAAAAACAGAAGGGCTGGAATAAGGATAATAAAGGTCAGTAGAAATTGAACCAAATTAGATAATACTATTGAGAGAGGAAGGACTTCTCTTGAAAAGTAAACTTTTTTTACCAAATTCGCATTGTCTTTGATCGAACCTACTGACATAGAAAGCGAAGAGCTGAGGAAACTCCAAGGCAAGAAAGCACATAAGAAAAAAATAGGGAAATTTTCAACTCTTATCCTGATTATATATTTAAACGCTACAGTATAAACAATCAACATTACTAATGGATTTAACAAAGACCAGAAAAACCCTAAAATTGAACCTTTATATTTTACCTTCAAATCTCTTGAAACAAGACTATAAACCAAGTATTTAAATCTATAAATCTCTTTTAATTTACTAATCATTTAACTGTTTTTTTATCCATTTTAAACTCAAAAAATCATTACCGATTTAATTTATTTTCTCATTTTAATAATTCTAGCAGGAGAACCGGCTGCAATAGCAAATTCTGGGATGTCGTGATTAACAAAGGAATTTGCTCCAATAACACTATCTCTTCCGATTGAACATCCGTCAAGAACTTTCACTCCTGCTCCGAACCATACATTATCACCTATATCTATTCCCTTACATTCAGCTCCCTGCTCGGAAATAGGGATATCGGTCCGTTCTATTGAATGACTACCCCCTCCCATGAAATAGCAGTAAGCTGAGATTAATACATTATTTCCAATACGAACCCTACAATCTCTTGAAAATATTGTACTCATCATTCCCAAGTTTGTCATCTTTCCAATTTCAATGGAGCCACCTTTACTGTTTAAAACCGCATTTCTACTGATAAGGCTTTCATCTCCGATTTTGATATGGCTTTCTTTTCCTCCATAAGCATCAAGAACAACAAAATCATTAATAGCAACACCTCTTCCTATTTCAATTTTATGAGGATGTCTTAATGTAACACTCCTACCCCAGATAACTCCTTTTCCCACCTTTTTTAACAATGAATTATAAAATCTACTTCTTAAAAAATATCCGGCAGCTCCAGGAAAGTTCCCAAATAATGAAATAATAAGCTCATATTTTAAAAGAAAAAAAATGCCTTTTTCCCCTATGGTTAAATTCTTATACTTTCCAAATGAAGACTTGTGCTCATCTTGAAGTTCAAAATGAATACTTGTTGCCTGCTTTGATTTAAAATTATTCATTTGAATTATTCCTTAGGCATATTTTTTATTTTACTATACTTTTTGCACATCCAAATGACCAGGCCAAAGTTCCAATTAAAAATACTGGCAAGCTCTGGAACAAGTCTTTTATTAAGTTATTATCTAATAATATAATATGTTTTAAGACAAAAAAAGTCCTTATGAAAGGTAAAAATGGAATAAAAATTAAATTATTCGATAGAAAAGATCCGGGCATTCCAGCTTCTTTTCGAGCTAATATTGAATATTCTCCGTGTAATACCTGTTTCTTCAAGTATTTCAAAAAATTTGTAGTGCAAGCATGATAAATTTTCATTTCAGGAAAAAATAGTATCTTTTCCTTTTTTTCTATCAGATTATAGGAGAAAAGCATGTCGACTCCTTTACGAATCGTAGGGAAATTACCATGTTTATCAAATATCTCTCTTGCGAAAAAACAATTGGCAGTTGAGATGAGTGAAACATACCTTGCTCGACTTCCAGGAGAAAGCTGAATCAATTCAAGAAAATACTCTGCTTTGCTAACTATATTTCCAGGATTCATATTCCCGATTGAGCCTCCAACGAGTTTATATCCTTGTGTATACAGTTTCTTTATTGTAGAAAGCCAATTTTTTTCAGCAATACAATCCGAGTCTATAAATACAATGATATTTCCTCTGGCTTTTTTCAGGCCAACATTTTTAGCATCTCCTGTAAATGCCCTTTTTTCTAATTGAATAACATCTACAGCAGGGAATTTACTCTGGATAATTTCTTTTATATTATCCTGAGAACTATTAACCACAATTATTTCTATTTCGTCGTTATAATCCTGTTGATGTAGGAATGTAAGTGTTTTTATTATTGTTGATTTTGCATTATAGGCCGGAATTATTACAGAAATTAGCACCTTATTTTCCTTTTATTTTATGAAGGCATTTATATAAAGCTATTTCAAATCGGTCAGCTATTTGTTTTGATGAAAAAAGTTCTTTATATAATTTAAATCCTGCTTCTGCTATATTCATTATTAATTCATTATTTTCTTTGAGTAAAATAATAGATTCCGCAAGAGCTTCAGGATTGCCTATGTCGCATAAAACAGCATTAACTTTATTTGTAAAAACTTCCCTTGCTGCAGGAGTATCTCCTGTTATTACTGGCTTTTTCATAGCCAATGCTTCGTAAACTTTAATGGGAATCCCTCTTTGGGCTTTAGGGCTATCGCCAAAAATACCCAAGCAAACGTCTGCATTCAGGATATGCTCAGGCAATTCACTATAATTTACCCAGTCTATGAATTTAACATTTTTAATGTCCAATTTATCAGCCAAATTTCTAATATTATTGGATAATTGACCTGAACCTATTATTTCAAACTCGACTTCTTTATCTTTCTCCAAAAGCTTGGCAGCTTTTACTATATAAGAGATTCCTTGAAGCGGTATGAATTTTCCATAAAATAAAATTTTTAGAATATTTGGGTCTTTTTTTTGAATTTTATGCTTCCGTGGGAAAAAATTTGTTTCATCAGCTCCTAAAGGTATTTTAAAATATTTTTCCCTGGGAATTTTGAATTCTTCACAGTAATAATTGATATAGCTATCTGTTTCTATAATGATAAAATCTGCCAAACGACAGCTTGTCTCATCAATAAGATGAATTATTTTAGATTTTATCGAAGTAATATTTATATATTTTCTATCTTCTACCAGTGTTTCATATAAAGGGAACACGGGTGTAAAAATCAAAGGTTTTTTCCTAATCTTAGTTAATAATTTAGCCAACGGCATATCAAAGTAACCATTGTAACCAACAATAACAGCATCATGATTTTCTAATTTCATATATTGAATCACTAATGAAGTATATGTGAAAATTAATTTAAAAAAATTTTTTATCATTGATTTTAAAGAAAAATATTCTGTCTTTTCTCTAACATGTTCCCAAAAAGGTACATGGCATTCGATAATTTTAAATTTTTTTAGTCGGCTTGCTTCTTTTAAGGTAATCGTACGAGGGAATGAACTTTCGTAGGTACCAAAAAAACAAATTGAATATCTCCTCTTATTAGTTTTCATAGCAACTTAAAATCCTTGTTCCGAGCCTTCTCCCATTGTTTGAAAAAAATAGCCTTGTTTAAGGTGCATTGAAGGCTTTTTTATATTACCACTTTTTCTTATATTTTTCCTGTTTCTATCCATTAAAAACCTATTGGCCAAGTTAGCCGAAAAAATGAGGCTCCCTGCCTTTTGGATCAAAAATAAAGACTTGTATAAAATCAATAAGGAGAAACTCATGCTTCAACAACCTATAATGGATAGAGTCATTCATAATGCCTATAGGCTGGAATGAAAAGGAGAATCGATGAGAAAATGCAAATCTCCCTTGACTTATTCAGGCCACAAGAAGGTATAATGAAAACCCAGCATAGATTTGCTCCGACAAGTGGCCATATAAATTTGGAATCAGTGACCAGATTAATCGGAATACGTAAATATGAAGAGAATAATTATTCGCGCCATAAGAACCAAGTTATTTAGTAATTTTTCCTGGCTTTTTGCTGGCAGTGTTGCAAAGATAATCATGCGTTTGACCGCATCTCTTTATCTAGCACGGATGCTTGGTCCACTTGGATTAGGCCAACTTTCCCTTGCTCAAGCTGTATTGGCCTATTTTATTCTTTTCATTGATTGTGGCTTAGAAGCATCTGGTACCAGAGAGATTGCAATGGCGTCTAAAAACAAGAATCAAATAGTGGGCAAAATACTTACAATTCGACTGGTTCTCATTATTGTTTCCATGATGATCCTGCTAACTTTTGCACCATTTTTCACTACCTCAACAGCAACAAAAAATATATTAATCTTGTTTAGTTTTGTTCTGATTCCTATAGGATTAAACCTTGCTTGGGTCTTTAGGGGTGTTGAACAAATGAAGATTGTCGCAGTCAGCGATCTTATTCAAATTACTCTTTATCTTGCCTTAATTATATTACTCGTTAAAAGCCCCAGTCAGATACTGATAATACCTATCATTTTTACCATAAGTTATGTGGTTTTCAGTCTATATCTCTTAAAGAATTACATTCACCAATGGGGCTTGCCTAAGTTATATATATCGATAAAAGATAATTGGAAATTTCTTCGTAGTGCTATTCCTGCTATAACTATACTTTTTTTTCTGCAGATTTATTATAATTTAGACACTCTGATGCTCGGCTTCTATCGGGGAGAGAAAGAAGTAGGAATTTATAATGCTGCCTATCGGGTTATTATGGGAATAATAACGCTTAGCACCGTATTAATGGAAGCTACCTACCCTAGATTTTCTAAGCTTTATCGAGAAAGGCCATTCGAGGTTAGTAAGCTTTTGAAAAAGACTCTCGGTATATCAATAGCAATTACTATCCCCATGGCCATAGGTGGCACTATTCTCAGTCGTCCTATCATGGTAATTCTGTTTGGATCAGCATTTTCTGATAGTAAAGTTGCTTTTCAGATTTTGATCTGGAGTGCAATGATAGCATTATTAGCAGCTAATTATAGTTACTCTTTGGTGGCTTGCCATCAACAGAAAGCCTTGGCTATCTCAATAGGAATTGGCACAGCATTTAATATAGTTTTAAATTTTCTTCTTATACCTAGTCAAGGTATCTTAGGAGCTTCTCTAGCAACTGTTATCGCTCAGGTTGTTATGATAATTTTTCAAATTATTATCTTTGCTAAGAAAGTAAGTCTAACATTACCTTCAGCTAAATTTTCATTGAAAGCTTTAATTGCAGGCTTGTCTATGGGACTTTTTATAATTTATTTCAATTCTTTAATTAATTTTTTTATTATGATTGCTGTTAGTATAGTAATATATTTTACAATTCTTTATTTATTGGGGGGCGCATCATTATTTAAGGAAACATCATCCAGTAGAGAATAAAAAGTTAGCATTTTTTGTTTTTATTAACTGTTATAATGGCTAAGAAGAATTGAGAGGAACAAAATTAATGAAGAATTTTATAAGGATCAAAAATTATTTTTTACAGAAAAATCGTCTGCGGAAAATTTTATTTAACGCTAAACTTTCGGCAATGAAAATCAGCCCCAAAATATATTCATCCGTACGCCTTGGCTCATTTCCAAATGGGCTATTTATCCAGACTCAATCGAGATGCAATGCTCGCTGTGTCGTATGTCCCCTACGCTATCAGAGTTATAGAAAAAGTATTCCTCAGGGGAAGATGACTGATTCGCTTTTTTACAAAATAATCCACGAATGCAGCCAATATGGAATTAAAGAAATCTCACCTGAGTTTTTGAATGAACCCCTTATGGATTCTGAATTAGAGAAAAAGATAGAATACATTAGAGAAAAATGCCCATCTTCCTATATCTCCATCATTAGCAATGGCTCTCTTCTAGACAAAGAGCGTGCAAAAAGATTAGCTAATTCTGGACTAGATCGAATTTGCTTCAGTGTTCATGGATTAATCAAAGAGACCTATGAAAAAAATATGGTAGGGCTGCACTTCTATAAAACTCTAGATAGAATTAACTATTTTTTATCAGTGAATAAAAACGTAAAGGTTAAAATAGCAATCTTACAAAATTTACTTCCAAGGGCAGAATTTCTGGAAGCTCTAAAATATTGGGAAGACAAAGGAGTTCCCATTGAAATTCAACAAAGTAATGACAGGGCTGAATCACTTCCTGATAACAATTATATTGTTTGGAAAGCAAAAAATAAGGGTAGAATTGTAGGATGTACATTTGATTATCCTCTCCGATATATGGCAGTCCATTTTAATGGTGATGTAGTTCTATGTTGCTACGATTGGCATAGAGAAGTTTTGCTTGGAAATCTTAATAAATCCTCTATTCATAGTATATGGAATTCGAAGGAATATCAGAATATTCGCAAAAGAATATATGGTCATTGCCCCTCAGATTTTATTTGTAATCGCTGTGTAATGGCTGTTAGATTAGGAGATAGATCGAACTATCAATTACTTTTATAATCTATATATAATTTTCATGAAAATATTGTTTTTTAGCCATATATTTCCAAATCAAGTTAGGTCTACATATGGAATATTTATAAAGGAAATAGCAGCTGCTATGTCAAAAAAAGTCGATGTATCTGTAGTTGCACCGCTGCCAATCTTTCCATTCATGGATTTTTTTAGCACATTTTCAGGCATTAAAAAGATTCCTTTTAAAGAATCGCAAGGAAATTTTAAAATCCTTCGACCGAGATTTCTGTCTTTTCCTAAATATATCAAATGGATAGAGTTTATTACACTTCATAGAAGCATTATTAAAAATAAGGATTTAATATATAGAGTTGCTACAGAGTGTGATATTTTCTTTACTCATTGGGTATTTCCGGATACATATATTGCATTAAGATTAGCAAAAAAATTAAAGAAAAAGGTAGTACTTGTTATCCATGGACAAAAAAGCATTGGATATGGGAAGATAAATTTAGAAAAACTTTTTATAAATTATACAGTCAAGCGAGTAGATAAAGTATTAGTTTTAACCAGTTCTATGAAAAAAGCTTTAAATAGGCTCTTTGGAGTTCCTTATCAAAAAACAGAACTCACTTTCAATGGAATTGATATAAATATATTTAAACCTTTAGACATGATGTACCAACGTTCCAAGCTAAATTTGCCGAAGGATAAAAAAATCGTTATGGCATTAGGTAGATTATCACCTGAGAAAGGTTTTGATTTATTGATAGATGCTTTCAGAAAAATCTACAAGGAAGAAAACCTGTATCTAGTAATAGTTGGAGATGGCCCATTAAGAACTAAGATAGAAAAGAAAATAAAAAAGCAAGGTCTTTCTGAGAATGTACTGTTGGTGGGTTCAAAGCCACACAATGAAGTACAATATTGGTTAAATGCTTGCGACTTATTTTGCTCTCCTTCTTATCATGAGGAGTATGGCTTGAACGTTATTGAGGCTATGTGTTGTGGCAAACCTATTATTGCTACCTCCGTTGGTATTGCAAGCAGGGTAATAAATAAAGATTTAAATGGTATCCTTGTTCCCGTCGGAAGTAGCCTAGATTTAGCTCATGGGATTGCTTGGGCATGCCATAGAAAGTGGCAATCTAAATTAATTGCTTCATTTGGTTCAAGGTTCAGCATTGATAAGTCAGTAGATAATATCATCAAAATTTTTAGGAATCTTTGATATCTCTTATAGTGTATATCTTTCTGGCAACAATAAAAGGACCTGAATCCACAGAAATTATGTGACTTAATAGTGAATGACTTACGTCAACTATTTTTTTAACCTCACTGCCTCAAGAGTAAATCTTACCATAAGCATACTGTTGCCTCAACTAAGATCTTACCCAACAAATTAAGGCTTTCATTTAAGTCAAAAGCCTGTATCGACGAAAAATTTCCCGGTCTTGAAAAAAGCATTCCAGCCACTCTCCATTCGATACATCACCTAAGGTCAGCCAATTTGGATCATATATGAGCCCTTTCATCTGCGATCTATGTTGATCTAACGCTGCACGTTTAAGTTCTAAAATTGCTTTGATGGAAACGAAGCATCCAAAATCCCGCAGTAATCGCAAACCCATACCTTCAACAAGACTATATGCCAAGCGATACAGAGTTTCTCTACGGAAACTGATTGGTATACTTACCCAAGGCCAGTGACGCCAGAACCATATGGGATATTCATAGATGATTGCCTTTGATCTACAAATTTGAAGTGCAGATGTTACAATCCTGTTTGTAACAATATGATCTGCTAGTACATCTCTATAATATGGAATGTAGATTTGGCAAGGTTTGTAGCGTTCAACGATTTCTATTACTCTGTTGATAGCTACGTTCTGGTGTTTTATTAATTCTTTATCTTTAAATCCAAGAAAGGTGACATCCCTTTTCTCAACTCCAAGCATTTGAGCTGCTGCTAATGCTTCTTGTGTACGTACAGCCTTCAATTTACTTGCCGTGAAAAGATTCAAGTGAGATCCAGAACCATCACACATAAAGATTATTTTTACATTTGCTCCTTCTCTCTTTTTGCAAATAATGATACCACCACAACCAAGTGTCTCATCATCTGGGTGCGGTGAGAAAACAACCGCAGATTGTTTCAAATCATTTTCGTCGATTTCTGTCATCCTACAATCCGTGAGGTATCTATAAAATTGTCTTATTAATATTCTTGGAAATATTCTATTAATTGATCTCATGGACATCTCTATAAAGTAAAAGCTGAAATTCAGTAATTCTTTCTAATGAAAAAAGTTTACATATTTACTTGTGATTACTTATCCTGCTTTCTTTCTCGAATAGAAAACAGATTCTGGCGCGATATTTAAGGAAAATAGCTCCTTTTATGATCCTATTTTTTTTATTCAATCTCTGCATTCAATTTTTCAGCCATTGCTTTTCCTGCAAGAATGTTCTGCTCCATATTTTGATATTCCCATTGAGCATATCTTCCACAAAGATAAATATCATTCTTTTCCAAAAATTGTTTTATAAATGAGACGGCTTTCTTTCTCTGATGGTCATAAATTGCATATGCATAAGGAATAGTTATGATATGAGTCAATACAATTTTATCATCTGGATAAAGTACTCTGGCTTTTATTAAATCTTTTATAGTTCTTTCAATTAATGTGTCTTCATTGATAAGCCTATTTTTAGAAAAAGATATTTCTGCGCTAACCGCACTTTTACCATTTGGAACCATATATGGAGATTGATTCTGATAGTAACCAAGTTTGTGAAAAATATATTTTTCCTCCGGGTAATATACACGATGTTTATTTGAAATTGCAGGCCGATCAATTCCTATATTGACCACAAAAAGCGATGTCCATCTTAATTTTTCAGAGGCCAACCTAATTTCTGAAGGAATAGATTTAATAATTCGAACCAACTCTGGTAAAGGAATAGTTGAAACGAGCTTTTCATAGAAGCATTTTTTCTGTCCATTTATTTCAAACGATTTGTTTTTTAATGAAACATAAGTTACTTCAGATTTTATATGAAGGTTCTGTAGGAAGGGAATGAAAGAGTCGAAGATAGATTGAATCCCTCCTTTTTGAGGATAGATAAAATTTGCATTGATTCCCATGCAGCGGGGAGACATTTTCAAGCTTCCATCCAAAACTTCTTCTAATGTTGGCAGTGGAATAAATTTTCCCATCCATTCTAATGTCATTTTGTTTAAAGGCACTGCCCATTGTTTCAAATTAAATGGGATCATAAAGTGTTTCGCAATCCCGTCTCCAAAAACCTTATATATAAAATCCTCAAAATCAGTAAAGTTATTAGGTTTTTCTCCGAATTTTAATTTTGCCTTCATTAATCCCAAAAGACATTCTTTAACAACTTGAATAGAATGACCATATAGATTTGCTTGAAATGGATAACGCGTATAGATGTCCTTTGAATACACCCAGGCTTCTCTTGGCATACACTTTAAATTATCTTTTACGAATTTATTAATTAGTGCTTGTATCTCTTTTTTTTTTGGATAAAAAATATGTCCCCCATGATCAAAACTAAATCCATTTATTTTTTCTGTACGGCAGCCTCCACCAACTTCATTGTTCTTTTCCAAAATTGAATAATTTTTTCTTAAATAATAGCCAGTGCTTAAACCAGTTGGCCCTGCCCCTAAAATAGAAATCGGGTTCAATTTAAAGAATTCCTTTACTATAAATGGTGTTAATTTCTTCTGCGATTCTTTTCCCACTAGCGATACTGTGATCCATGTTAAAATATTCCCATTCACCAAATCTGCCGCAAGGGAAAATGCTGTTTTTGCGCAAAAAATCATGTATTTTATTTACGTTTTTTCTGTGGTTTCTGTCATATATGACATAGGCATATCTAAGATCTGTAGCATCTGAAACGACAATTTTATCGTCTGGAAACAAAATTTTTGCTTTTATTAAATCCTCAACAACTCTTTCTATTATGTTTTCCTTGCTAATCTTCTTATATTTGGAATAAGAAGTTTCCGTAGAAATTGAACTACATCCTTTGGGAACTGTATGTTTTGAGAAATTCATTGGATAACTGATCCGATGAAATAAAAAATCAGGCTCATAGAAATAGACATAGTGGTAAGGGCTTATCCTTTCCCGTTCTATTCCTAAGTTTACACAGTAGACAGAATTATTTTCAAGTTCCTGAGAGGCTTTTTTTACTTCATTTGGAACATCATCAATATATTTGATAATTTCAGGAAGAGGTAGAGTAGAAATAAGTTTTTCAAACAAGACTTTCTTATTATTGTTAAATTCAACACATTTTTTACTTAAATAAACCTTGCTTACTTCCATCTTCAAGTTTACATTTTTAACTTCAGAAAGAAAAGCAAGCGGAAGAGCTTCTATACCACCGTGAAGCGGATACCAAAATTCCGTGTTAAATCCGAACAATTTTGGATTATCATGAAGTGCTCCCTCTAATAATTCTTCTAAAGAAAGTCGAGGGACTCTATTCCAAACCCATTCGAAGCTCATATTGCCTGGATGCATAGTCCATATTTTCTTTGCATATGGAATCATTAGATATTCGGCAATACCTTCTCCAAAATTCCAAATAATCCATTCTTCATAATCCTCAGGCTTTTTATCCGGGTTCTTTAGTGCATTAAAAAAGCCTAAAATACATTCTTTTACAACTGAGACAGGTAAACCGTAAAGGTGCGATTGGAAAGGAAAACGTGTATAAATATCATAAAGTTTGTGATAAATCCAGGCTTCCCTTCGTTGATGATGAAAATTTCTATTTAAAAGTCTTCTGATTAGTTTAGCAATGTATTCATCCTTTGGAAAAAGAATATGAGGACCGTAATCAAAAATAAAATCGCCTATTTTTATTGAGCGACACAAGCCTCCGACCTTTTCATCTTTATCGAATATTTCATAATTTTCTTTTAAATGATAAGCCGCACTTAATCCTGACAGCCCAGCTCCTAAAATAATAACTTTTGTCATAAGAACCTCGATTAATCAATCAAAACTATTATCAGTTTACTTGCTTTCTATTCTTCTAATTCGCCGTAAAGTTTCTTCGATAAGTTTTCTATTCGAAGCAATCAGATCAGATAAAATTGCAACAACTGCTAATAGAAAACTTGCAATCAACAAAATCGCACTCAATATCAACGATTGAATATGACCCTGGGAATGTACAGCGTAGAAAAAATATAAAAATCTAACACCTAAAATAAATCCTAAAATAAAAAATATCACAGCAAAAATTAAAAATATTTTTAAGGGCTTATGCATTGTATAAGTCCGAAGAATAGTAGAGCCTGATTGTTTTAGAAAAGAGAACATATTATTAAACAGCCGGGAATCTCTTATCTTTTCGTTAGTTCTTATGGGAACACTTTTTACTTCAAGGCCTATATTTCCAGCTTGAATAAGTGTTTCTAATGTATACGAGAAATCTGAAAGAATATTGAGCTTAAAGGCGGCTTCTCGATTTATTGCACGAAATCCACTCGGGGCATCCGGAATATTCGTTTTTGATAGGAGTTTAATAATATAACTTCCCCACTTTTGTAGTATCTTTTTTATCCATGAAAAATGAGGTACGTTTTGAGTCTGACGGTCACCAATAACAATATCAGCTTCTCCCTTTAAAATAGGGTTAATAAGCTTGGGTATATCAGCACCATTGTACTGATTATCTGCATCCGTGTTTACAATGATATCTGCTCCATTAAGCAAGCAAGCTTCGAGGCCGGAAGAAAAGGCAGCTGCCAGTCCTCTGTGTTTCTTGAAACGCACAACATGGTGTACTCCATTTTTTTCTGCTACTTCTGCTGTGCCATCAGAACTACCATCATCTATAATGAGGATTTCAATTATATCTATTCCCGTTATTTCCTTAGGGATATCTTTCAGGGTCAATGGCAAATAATTTGCCTCATTATAACAAGGGATTTGTACGATAAGTTTCATTTTCTATTCAATCCTGGATTTCTGTTAATAAATAGGACAAAATAATAACAAAAAAAGTCATTCATGTCTATAAAATGCGAAATCCAGCTCTTCTCAATTTAAAATGGTTAAGAGCTCTTATTTTTTTCAAAATCATAAATTAAACCCACTCGTTTTCCCCAATCTTCTGGGTACCAATATGTCCTGAAACGCATATCTTCATGGTCATAAGAAAGGTTTGGGCTATAAAAAGGATCTGCCCCGAAGTCAATACCAACATATTGAGGCCACTTTTTCCTCAGCTTTACAGCGTTTTCTGCATCTTTTGTGAGTGTATCAGTATAATCACTGGCAAAGCGTGTCACTGATTCATAATGGCAGAGCCTGGCATAAGGAGTATAAACATTCCAATATCCCTTTTCATAAAGCCTTATGCCAAAATCAACATCTTGATATGCCGGATCAAACTGTGGATCAAAACTCCCTATTTCTAAAAACAAATTACGTTTAATCATCATACAGGCGGCTGTTACAGCTATTACATTACGAGGATTTACCAACCAACCCTGAAAGCCAAAACCATCGCCACTGAGCATCCTGTGAGGATGGGCTGCTGCTCCTCCCAACCCAACGCCAATTCCAGCATGCTGAATTTTCCCATCTGGATAAAGAAGTTTTGCCCCAACTTCCCCAACCTCCGGTAATTGAGCATACTCAAGCATTGCATTTAACCACTCCTCATTTATTACTTCCACATCATTATTTAAGAGTAAAACATATTCACAATCAACATGTTCTACAGCCCAGTTATTTAATTTCCCAAAATGGAATGCTTCGTCGTAATTCAAAACTTTAATCTTTTCCATCTTTGATATAGTTTCCAAGTATGCCAAGGTACTTTTCTTTATAGATCGATTGTTTATAATGACAATTTCATAGTTATCATATATTGTTTTTTCTAAGATACTTTTCACACATTTTTCTAAATAGATTACCTTATCACGAAAAGGAATTATTATTGAGACCCCAGGAGAATTTTTTATGCTGTATTTAATTCTCCAGGAGCCTTGGAAGGCACCTTCTATAACTTCAGCTTTTAGGTTATTTCTTTTAATCCAATCTGTTAAAACCTTCTTCTGTGCTTTATCCACCCAATCCTTTGCGCCACTATTTTTTCGCGCAGTTGATCCTTTATAAACCCTCCAATGATATAGAATCTTTGGGATATGAACAATTTTGTTAGTTTGCTCACTGAGTCTTAAGACCAAATCCCAATCCTGAGCTCCCTCAGTTCCTTTCCTAAGCCCGCCAAGTTTTTTTATTAGTTCTGTCCGATAACAAGTTACATGAGTTGTGTGCATTTGAGAAAGAATTGTATGAGGGGACCAATCCGGCCAAAAAAACGGATTGAATCTGTTTCCCTCCAAATCTATCTTATCAAAATCACTATAAATGAAATCGACTTCTGGCTTTTGTTTAACTGCAAGAGCTAGTTCAAGCAGGCAGTTAAGAGAAATCTCGTCATCGCAGTCCAAAAAAATACAGAAGTTTCCCTCTGCCATCGCAATTGCACTATTTGAATTTTCAATTAAATTTATCTCTGAAGGATTCTTGAGAAAATTTAGTTTAACTTTATCAGGATTTTCCTTCTGAAACCCTTTTAGAAATTCTCGTGTTTCCTCAACCTTTTCGGTGGAACCATCTGATATGCACAACTCCCAGTTTTTATAATATTGATTTACTACAGAGGATAATGCCTTATGAATTATAGCTTGTGGTTTGTTCCAGACGGGAAAAATTATTGAGAATTTTACATCATCGCCCACAGTATAACTAATGTCTTCTATATATTGTTTATTAAAATATCTTCTTTCAATATTTTTTTGCCAATCTTTGAATTGAAGCCTTCCAAATATATCAGTATCTAATACATAAAGTATCTTTCGATAAAATCTCCTTATAATATATTTAACCAGTCCAAATATTCCTTCGCGTGTATAAATAGTCCTAATTCGTACAATTATAACAGGAGCAATTAAAATAAACCTTTCATAAAAGTGATCGACAATCTTCATTTTTAATCTTTTATGTCACCTCGGGTGTGACATAAGGTTTGTAGTTCTCGATTATATTCCCCTAACAAGATTGAGCACATTTTCCTTTGTAAAAATATCCAAATCCGAAGGATTTTCGAGAAAGTTCTCTACATCTTCCTTAACTTTCTTCCAATCCTCTTTTTCTACTACCGCATAAATATACTTCCTCCAATTATCCTCTAATGGCAATTCACCTTTATAATCGGTTTGCTTGAGTGCGTTATGAAGCAATGAAATGTTAGGACAGATAGCTTTCCAACGTGAAATATACCATCCCAAATCAAAGAAATCTCTTCCCTTTGTATACTTTCTGCTTAACAAAGCATGTAATTTTCCTGAAAACAGTGACGTAAGTTCATACGATAAAAAGGCAATAGGGAAATATTTATTGACTACTCTTGTCTCTGTTACAGCTCCTTCAGGAGGATTGGTATCAATCTCAATCTTAATTGTAAAATTCTGATCAGGAAGATTCGAAATTCCTGCTTCATACATCAAGCCTTCAAACTTCACGAAAGCATAATAAACTATCTTCTCATCATTATATTTAATAGAAACCTTATAGCCCATCGACTCAAATTCCTTCTCAACTTTCTTGATGATATCAACAAATGAATAGGTTTTGTTTACTGTAAGTGAAAAATCTAAATTTTCTGAAAAACGCGGAAGTCCATGTAAAAATCGCAAGGCGCTTCCCCCCAAGAAAGCTGTAGTTCGGAACAGCCCTTGATCATGAAATATTTTCAAGATATACGCTTGAAGATATTCTCGCATACTATTCAATTTTGCATTAAAGCCTCTTTTAGATGCAGTTAGCTCTAACAAATAATCCTTCATAACGTTTTCTCCTCTCTCTTATAAGAAAGGATATACTCTTTAATCACTTCTGCAGAGCGTAGAATTTTAGGTTTTTCAAATCTCTGTGCATATTCAAATAATGTATCGATATTCAACTTTTCCACATTCTGTAATCGTAATTCTTCTAGATATCCTAATGTTGGTTTTATATGTTTTAAATATATTAAATCAAGAAGCGCCTTTTCCGAATGCGCAATAAAACCGGTTTGCTTATTTAAAGTAATTGATTTATATCCCCAAAAAAGCTCTTTTTTAATATGCCTATATGAAAAAGTCCCCACCTCAGAAGTAAATTCCCCTGCTCTTTTAGTAGTGACTGAACAATATACAGGCACTGCTTCCGGAATTAAATCATAGTATTCCAATGCTTTCTCCACACTGATATAGGAAGGATTCTTTAATACCCACGCAATATAAGGCTCAAAAGCATTAATCCTTGTATATTGTTCGGCAAAAACATAAATGCCTCGTTTAAGCTGAATCAGACGTCCTGCTTTTAGCCAGCGGCTGATCTGCACCTTTACAGAATTATCGTCTCCCTTACCTGCAAGAAGATTCTCTGTATCAATAACAGCTAAATTACCCATCTTTTTAACAAATTCTTCCCATTTCATACTATTTATTTAACATATTTGTTAAGTTATTGCAATTTTTTTTATAAAATCCTTTTCAAACCTTCAATTTCAAAATCTTTTGCTTATTCACACTGATTTATATTCTTAAGATATCAATATCAGGAATGATCCTAGGCTGATCGAGATGATAAAGTAGCCCAAACAGCTTTTTTAAGTCAAGTTTGACCTTCTTAAAACAGTCAGTGAAACTCATCATATTATAGTGACTTGAAATGAAAAATTTTCATTGCTATAATTAAAAAATGTTTTTTCTTAAAATGAGTGTAACTAATAGCAAAAAAAGATGTTTCTGTCCATCTAACGCGCTTTTTCATCCTTCTCAATTCAGAATAATCTATTTTCTAATTAATCTTATAACATGTTGGGCAGCGGTATTCTTCAAGGCAAGAACCTCAGGGTCCTGGCCTTGGATTGCTCTTCTGCTTGCAACATTTTTTATTTTGGGAGTTTTTGCTGCTGAGATTATAATTTCTGCTTGGTTCATTAAATATTTGGCGCTTGCTATATATGGTTTTTTACTTGGTGCAGGAATGAATGTTATCATTCAAGGCTTGTTGAACAGATTCCAGGGACTTAATTGGGCTTTTAAGTCACCAATTCTATTCAGCCTGGGAACATTACTCTTGGGGTTTTTAGGAACACTTATTTTTATTTCTAATGGAGAACAAATCAAGAAAAATTTTCCCTCATCTTTCTTTTTACGAGGCCAGAGTGAAATCAAGGGAACTCTTCGTTCATTTTCAATGGTTTTATGGATAATCACTTCACTTGTCGCATTAGGCTTGTGTGTTAATCTGGTTGTTATATTAAAGGTTTTCAGCGGGCTAGAAGCTGCCAATCCCCTGAGGAAACCTTTATGGTTTAGTATGGGAACTATAATTTTTATGTTTCTAATAGCGGCTTTAGCCAGGAAAAATCTTTTAAGCCTTGGTAGAATCCTCCTCCCGGGTTTAATTATAGGGCTTATCTGGGCTTCTATATTTCGGGATATGTTCGGGTGGCTTTATTTAAAATATCCAGAATTTCCATTACATTCTGAAGTTCTTGAACTTCTTCTTGTGATGAATTTTTGTTTTCTGGGAATATCCTGGCTCAATAAAGCTGCATATAAAAGCCAATAAAAAAAGAGGGATGAAATATCATAAATAAATATAAATACAGACTTGTCATCCTATTGTTCATTCCACTATTTCTTCAAGGCAGTTTTCAGACTACACCTACCCTTAAGGAAATGAAAGTTCTGGCATCAATCAGGGGGAAGATCCCTGGAACCATTGTCTGGTCTACCTCAAGACATGGCACATGGGAAATTTACAAGATGAAAGCTGACGGCACCGGAAAAGTGCGTCTTACAAATGACCGGGAAAGAAACGAACACCCTGTCTGGTCTAAAGATGGAAAATGGATTTATTATCAACGAAATGATGATATTTACAGGATGCGTCCTGATGGATCAGATTTCCAACTGGTTGTAGCAGATGGTTTTTCATTTGATATTACTGAGGACAGCTCAAAGATTGTTTACGTTATTCAAAAAGAATCAGGGAACTCCATTATGCTTTATGATATAGAAAAACAGAAACCAGAAGAGATCATTCCTGCCAAGCTTCCTGAGTTTAAGGGTAAAGGGTTGAGGCATCCATCAATTTCTCCGGACGGCAAATGGCTCTCTTTCAGTTCTGACTATCCAAATCCATGGAGCGTCCACATAGTGAAGCTGGACGGAAGCAGTCATTCTATCTATTCCCGCGGCTGCATGCCGCACTACAGTCCTGACAGCCTGAATTTAGTCTGGGTCTACGGCGGCATTCACGACATATATATCGGCACTCCAGATGGGAATCATAAAACTGTTTTTGAGGACTCAATTCCCGGACGTCCCCACTGCTATTTCCCAAGATGGTCAACCGATGGGAAATATATTGTTTTTGCCGCCAGTCCTTCTGCTGACCGCTATATGAGTGATTATGAAATTTATATCAAGCCTGTAAAGGAAGGAGAAGCCGTACGCCTGACCTTTCATGGAGCAACAGATACCTGGCCTGATATTTTTATGTAAAAAAAATGCTCCCAGCAAAAGTCCTTAACGGACATTGCTCTGGGAGCAGCTAATTTCTTACGTTATTAGATTAATGATTTAGTGTTTTAAAGTTTATCTTCCCCACAGCTATCCCCAAATTCCTTGGATCAGGAGTTCCAAATGTTTTCAGAGGATTCCAGGTTCTGCTAACTTTGAACAGCAAAATAGCCTGACGATTGACTTCCTCTGGAATATAATATTCATAAGTTTTCCATGAGTTTTCTGTCAAAACAACCTCATCTAGCAGTCTTTTCTCTTTAAAGAAATTTTTTATCAAATAGATCTTGACTCTGAGTGGATTTTTTTCGATATCCGGATGAGAAGCTAGCATTGGAATCTCAATTACCGGCTTTTCAATTTTAATGGTCCATCCACCATATCCTCGCGTCCATCTGAATTCCCTTCCCTCCTGGTTTTTCTCCAACTGATAGAGACCGAAATTTTGCTGTAGATCATACAGTTTTGTCCGGCTTTTCAAAGATAAAGAGCGGGTTGAATTCCATAAATGCAGCCCGCTGAAGATTAGAACTAGCGCCAGGCTAAAAATTTTAAATTTTTTACTTAAATGAATTCTGCTTTCAGGCTCAGCTTCATTTCTATTCATAATAAAAAGCGATCCAACCAAGAGCCAGAAAGTATACTTAATTTCATAACTTCCAATATAAGTATGTACAAAGAAAATCATGAACATAGAAATTATCCCGCAGAAAAATCCGATCCGAATATACTTCCATCTGTCCTGAGATAAATATTTATCAAATCCTTTTTTTATCTGTTTGAAAATTAACCAAAAAATCCACAACGCGAAAAAAAGACCTATTATTCCCAGCTCTGATCCAACTTGAAGAAAATAATTTTCTGCAGAATCCGTGGTTCTTAGAGGAATTTGATCTGTTTCTGCATAATTAGGAAGCTCAATTATAAATGCCCCGATTCCTACTCCTGTAAATGGATAGTCCTTAATCATTTTGGCTGCCATTTTCCATTGGCTTGCACTTCGTTCAGCTAATGCTTTCTCCAATCCGCCCTCTTTATATGACACCCACAATTCATCTAATCTTTTATACACTATAGAACCTTTTGAAAATAATAGAATCGATATAATAACAGAAAAAATAAGTAAAAAGGCTGCACCAAAACTCATTATTTTCTTTAAAGAGAAAGATTTTTGTTTTTTCAGGCTTATTAAATAAAAACCCAGAAAAAACACAAAACTTACAGCCAAAGCTACAATGCCGCTTCTTGAACCGGTATTAGGAAGGATAAATACTGCAGATATGAATACTAAAAAGGAAAAAACTCTAAGCGTACCCTTAAAGAAAAAAATCATTGATAATATCACGGGAATTAAAACAGCTAAATAGCCCCCGAAAGACATAGCATCTTTAAATGTCCCATTTATAAATCCTTGAGTAAAACTGATAGGATTATTTGCAATTTCTATATCTTTGTAATGCTGGAAGAAACCAAAAGCAATGGAAATAGAAGTGCTTATTAATAAAACCACTAATATTTTTATTATAAATTCCTTTTCTTTAACCGTGTTCAAAAGAATAAAAAAGAAAGCAAATCCTGTTAAGTAATTCAGGGAGAAAAACACCGAACTCATTATGGCTCCCCCTGCGGTTACTCCATTCGTGTTAGTAATGAGCTCGTATACGTAATCACTTAGAAAAGGATAAAAGTTTGAATATCTAAGGAAAGTGATAATTCCGGACACAAAAATAAGCAGTGATAATAAAATTAAGGGCTTAAAAATTGGATGTTCAAAAGAAATCTCTGATTTAGAAAAAACAGAATGAACTAACCACCCTGCAAAAAAAGCCAAAAATAAAACTAAAGCAGTAGGAGCATGTGGAATATGGCCGTAAATTCCAAAAAAATAGGGGAGATTATTTATTAATGGAAAGGCAAAGATAAAAAACAGAATCCCCCATTGAATGTTTGTCATTGTTAAAACAAAAAGAATAAATAAAATCGGAATAAGTATTATCTGAAAAGGCGTTACCAGAGGGACATACCTTAAATAGAAAAAGTAGAATATTACTAAATAGACTACAGCGAAAAACAAGAAAAACGCTCGAATACGAGAGTTTCTAAAAAGCATTTTTCAATCCTGTAAAATTAACGTCTGCTCACGTCAACATTTTTATGACAAAAAAATTTAACCAAAACTGTTACAGACTGTGCACAACCAAACACAAACATTTCGAAGTATGAATGTGTTTCTCTTACTATTTTATACGAAACCGCAGTTCAGCCGGGATTCGCCAGAGAAACCCTAGCCCCAACAGAGTTACCGGAAGCCACATAACACTCTGCAAGACCACCGATAAGGCCAGTGCAGTACTCTTATCCACAGCAAAAAAGCCAAGCCCTAAGACACAGAAGAATTGAAACGTACCAAGTGCGCCCGGTGCCGATGGCAGTACAGCTCCTACATTGACCACGGCAAGCAATACCATTGTCGCGTAGACAGAAAGGGGAATTCCAAACGAACAAAGGATAATATAGTATACTAAGCCTTCAATAGTCCATACTCCCAAAGACAGTGCCAGCCCTTTTAAGGTCAGTCGCGCATCTCGCAGCGATCCCAGTCCTTCTAAGAATGATTTGAATAATCTTATTACGAATGCCGAGAACTTGGCAGGCAAAATCCTTGTGGCTTTCTCTATACAGGTCAAGCACATAGCTCCTCGGAAAGTCATAATAACCAACACGACCAGAACCACTATAAAAGCAGCCAACACATACAGTCCAAAATCCAGAGCTACCAAAGGATTGGCGATAAGCAGTATACCGGCAAAAAGAAAGGCAAGTAAAGTGAAACCATCGAGGATTCGCTCCACCACTATAGTTGCCAGAGAAGCGCTCTTGCTGATGGATTCCCTTTTACCGATAAGATAAGCTCGCACTAATTCCCCTATCCTGGCTGGCAAGAGATTGTTGGCTGTCAAGCCGATCATAATCGTGGAGAATATGCACCCAAAGTCTATACCAGGCTTAACTGGCCTCAAAAGGACCCCCCACCGCCATGAGCGGAGAAGGAAGCTGGTCAGATAAATGGTCACTGCTAATGGCAGATATCGGTAATCTGCTCCTCGCAGTGCCGCAGCCACTTCGCCCAAATCTGCTTTAAATAGCACTACTGCAAGTAAAACTGCACTCAGCAGGATTCCTATAGTTTTATATCGCTTCAAGGGCTTTGCACATTATTTTGAAGTAGTCTAATTGTCAAGGCCAAATACGATCTTTTTTTTAAGTACTTTTGCATCTTCATTAACATGCTATATCAAAGTAGTTCGCTTGATTTTTTACTCAGGAACAGACTGTTATCAAGGACATCTCAGGACTTAAGCATCTCCTCAGCTTTTTTCGCATCATCAAGAAACATCTGCACCGTTTCTTTGCTGTAAGGATGAATAATCATTCCTTTAAGAAATTCAGGCATAACAGTAACAATGTGAGCACCTGCCTCAAGCCACTCTATAACGTTTAAAACTTCCCGTGTTGAGCCTATAATAATTTTTGCCTTAAGGCCAAAATTGTCAAGAACCTTACGAAGTTTTTTTATTTCCATGCAAACATTATAACCCATGTTGTTCACCCTTCCCCCGAATAAAGAGACATATGTGGCCCCAGCTAAAGCAGCTAAAAAGCATTGCTGCGCACTCATCATGGCTGTAACATTGACACGAATATCGTATTTGGTCTCTAGTAAGTGCGCCACTTCTAGGTTATCAAGTTCACCGTTAGGGCCATGGACTGTTATTTTTACATTAATATTTCCTGCCCACTCAGAAAACTCTCTCGCCTGTTCAATCATTTCTTGTGGCTCATTCGTCGTAACCTCAACTGATAGAGGATAGGGTTTAATTATATTCGCAATTTCAATTGATCTATTCTTAATAGCCTTTTTTCCTCCTTTTACTCCAGATTTTAAAAGAATAGTCGGATTGGTCGTTACTCCTCTTAGAACGCCCATATTCATGTACTTTTTGATTTCTTCAATTTTACCTGTGTCTAAAAATATGGCCATTGTTCCTCCTTTGTTATCATATTGATTTCCATTTCATCTTAATTTCTATCCCTCTTTTATTCCATATGATTTCTCAACCGGAATTTCTTCAACAATTTCCCTTAAGTACTTCTTACCATTTTCAGTAATTTGAAATTCTTCCGGGTCATAAAGTCTATTATCAACAAACCTATGTAATTCATCAATAGAGTTGAAATTTGATAAAGGGAAATTTTTAACTCTGAATCCTGATTTATTTTTTTGAATAGCAAGAAAACTTGTCTCATTCATTCCATCAGCTAACAATTTGACTGCTCTTTCTCCCAGCCTTTTTGCCCAAAATTGATCAAGCTCATTTGGGGTTCCTGAGCGATATAAGTACGAAGGATTCACAGCGTTAATATTCCTTAGATTGAAATGTTTTACTAAATCTTTTTTTAATTGATCTCTTAGAGCATATGCCGACCCACCAAAACGAGGATGGTCAAAATCTTCAATTTCATCTTTTTCTGCACAAACATATGATCCATTTTGCCTTTTTGCGCCTTCAGCCACAACAATGATAAGATGTCTTTGATATTCATATTTTTTTATAACCTTGTCTAGAAACAATTCATACTTCAATGGAAATTCAGGGATAATGATAAAATCTGGGTAACCCATTCCCGAAGAAAGAGCAAGCCAACCTGAATGCATTCCCATCGCCTCCAGTATAATAATTCTTTCATGGGAATAAGCTGTAGTTCTCAGACCTTCTTTCAAGCTAACAAAAGAGGTTATCTTTTCAGCCGCAGTCGGGAAGCCTAAAGTAAAATAGTTAATAATATTCTCTAATCTGAATTCTTTATCATTATATTCAAATTGACCCACATCATTATCTATTGTCTTTGAAATAAGAACTTGGGGAATTAGTTTAATCAAAAACGCATTAGATAGAGTGTCTTCTCCTCCAATAACAATTAAACCTGTTATATTGTTTCTTTTAAAATTATCCAAAACCTTTTCGTATCCATTTTCAACTTTACTTATGTTAACCCGTGAGTGCTTTAAGATTGACCCTCCAATTTTTGGGTCAATGGAAAGATTTGATAGATCAACATAATTCGCCTCTAGTGCTCCTTTCCACCCTTTTATAATTCCTACCAATTCAATGTTTAAGGTATTAGCAGCATTGTAAGCGGAAGCTATAACAGAATTGAGAGTTTGGACATCACCGCCACCAGTTAAAATCCCTATCCGCTTTTTCATTTGAAAAATTACCTTACACCTTCCATAAAATTCACAATTACCTTTGTTCCTTCTAAATCAAATCTATACCGCATCTCTCTTAAATTCAACTTTCTCATGGCTTCTCTTAATTTACTATGATTTTCTTCCGTATAAAAGAGAAAGAAACCACCCCCGCCAGCCCCAGAAATCTTCCCACCCAGGGCGCCATTTTGCTTGGCAGTCTCATAAATCTCATCGAACCAGGGATTTGAAATCTTAGTAGACATCATCTTCTTATACTGCCAGTGTTTATCAAACAGTAGTCCTACATCAGTGATATTACCACCTTCAAGTGCCTCAAGCATCTTATATCCAATCTCTTTTATATAATGCATACTTTTTACAACATTCTCCTTTTTTTCTTTTATCCCTTTACTCTGCTCTGAAAGTATCTTATTTGCACTGCGAGTTGTGTTGGTGTAAAACATGAGGAGATTCCTGTTTAAATCATCCATGGATGAATCCTCTAATTTTGCTGACCTAACATACACATTGCCATCCTTTTTGATGTCCAATACTGTCAACCCCCCGAAGGCAGCCATGTATTGATCCTGTTTTCCAATAGGTTCCCCAAGTCTATTTATCTCAAGGTCACAAGCTTCCTCAGCAAGCTCATGGAGTGGAATGTATTCCCTTTTCATGGTGTGAAGAGCATTGAGAAGTCCTACGGCATAACAACTTGAAGAACCCAAGCCTGTTCCAGCAGGTATGTCAGCTATCGAAACAATTTCCAAAGAATTTTCAATTTCAGTCATCCTCATTGCTTCCTTTGCAATGGGGTGCTTTAATTCGTCTCTATGAGTCACTGTCTCTGATTTAGAATACTTAACCCGAACTAAATTATCCACAATAGTGCGGTTAACGTTGATAAACATATACTTGTTGATTCCAGCTGCAAAAATAAAACCTCCATACTTTGAATAATATGATGGTAGATCAGTCCCTCCTCCTCCAAGAGTAAATCTAAAAGGTGTTCTTGTTATAATCATATTACCCCTCAGTTAAGAAAAATTTCTTACACGGATTTTATTTAATTTCTAATTATTCAAAGATCGAACTAATCTTTTTGACATTTCTACGCAAGTGTCCATGTTGATGTATTGAAAAGCACCAAATCTTCCTGTGCAATATATTCCAAGATCGTTTAAATAACCAAAAACAATGTCTGTGTTTTTTGAATAATCTTTATCATATATCACATATGCATATTTTATTCTTTGTATATCAGTAGAAATTATTTCATTCTTTGAAAATCCACAAATTCTTTCCAATTGACAGGATACTTTTTCGACAATAGTGCTATCATTTATCTTTAATAAAGCATCATTGGGTTTAACTGTAATTTCAGCTATTAAATGAGAGCAGCCTTCAGGAGCATTTTTATTAGAGAAATATTTCATAAAGCATACTCTATGAGGCAAAATATTACGGTCAGGTATATAGATAGCTGTTTTATTATTAAATGTTTCATTTTTAATTCCAATCATGACAACAATCAAAGAATTATAATTTAGTCTCTTGAGAGCTCCTTTTACCTCAGCAGGAACTCCATCTAAACAACTGATTAAATCAAAGACTGGGATTGTAGAAATAATGCGATCAAATTCTTTTATTTTACTACCGTTTGAAACTTTCCATTTGTTATTCTTCTTTTTTATTCCTGTTACTTTAAATCCTTTTTCTATATTCTTTACATTATTTTTTAAAAAATTGATAAGTGAATTTATTCCACCAATTTTTGGGTAATAAAAATAAAGTTGATGTCTGTATCCTTCTGTCCTTATTCCAATTGCAGATTTTATTATATCTTTCATTGGAGGCTTCGGAATTCTCTCAACCCAATGAGTTGACATGTCTTCTAAATCATGTTTCCAAATCTTTTCGTTATAAGGGATCAAGTATTTTTCCGCTATTCCATTGCCAAAAGTATATTTACACCATTCCTCTAAGTTCTTAGGTTCTTTATTCTCATTTATCAGATAACCTATTAAACAATCATATATTTCTTTTTTATCTAAAGAATAAAGTCCATTTTCAAACGGATATTTCACAAATCTATCCTTATACCAGACTTGATTCTTTCGGTACTTTCTTCGAACATTATTTCTCAACCAGCTTACTATTTCTGACAATATCTTTTTATTCTTAGAAAAAAGAATATGTCCTCCTATATCATATACAAAACCATCTTTTTTAAAACTTCTGCATAACCCTCCTAATTCGTTATTTTCTTCTAGAACGATGCAGTTATCCTTCATGAAATATGCGGTTGAAAGACCTGCCAGCCCCCCACCTAAGATTGCAGTTTCTTTTTTACTCTTCATTCTCATCTATAAAATCTGATCTAAATCTCTAAATAACACTACTGCAAGTAAAACTGCACTTAGCAGCTTTATCTTGCTTCACGAGCTTTGCACTTTATTCTTACTGAACGGATTTTTAAATTTGATTTCTCTTTACGAATTTTGTGAATTGATTTAATCCTTTTAATGACCCTACCTCATAATATCTTTTTTTTATTAAAAAAGGTTTTATTTTCTCTTCTTTTGCTAGTTTAGTAAATAAATTTTCTATTTGAAAAACCTTTCCAGGAGGTATTCTTAATAATAACTTCTTATTTATAACCATTACTCCAGCATCGATATATTTCATTTTATCGGTTGAATTTTTTTCATATTTTTTTATTTTTCCACTCTTATAAACAATATTACTTTTATCATAATTTCTTATGTTATAAAAAATTGCTATTGTGACATCGAAATTATCAGAATTCTTTAGATGAAAGTCATGCATTTCTTTATAATTTAAATTAACATAGGAATCTCCCCATATTAAAAAAAAATTTTCTTTAAGATTTTTTTCAGCTAATTTAAGAGCTCCCCCAGTTCCTAAAAGCTTTTCTTTTTCATATGAATATATTATTCTTGCATTATATTTATTCCCATCACCAAAACAGTTCTCAATTTTTTTACCCATGTAACTCACACACAGAATAATATCTTTTATGCCATAGCAAGTAAGTAATTCTATTTGATACTGTAAAAAAGGTCTTTCTTCGATTGATACTAACGACTTTGGAATCTCATTGGTTAGAGGTCTAATCCTTGTAGCCAATCCTCCTGCCATTATGACTGCTTGCATTTATTTTCTCAGGTACAGCTTAACATTTCAGAAACAGAGCGGCTTACAGCTTCCTCACTGCTCATCTTAGCAAACCAGCCTAATTTATGAATTTTATCCAGACTAAATCTGACTATGGGGACATCTCCTTTCCAGCCTCTTTTTTCAGGACCAAATAAAAGACTAACATTTTTCAATCCCATCTCTTCAATTACAATCTCAGCTATCCTTTTTACATCAATATAATCATCAGTAGCTACATTATAATAATTGAATAAATCATGATCATTTTCCATCACATAATGGATAGCATCAATTAAATCTTTGACGTAAATATAAGACTTACTCTGAGAGCCATCACCTAATATTTCTAACTTGTGAGGATTTGCTCTAAGCTTTTTTATAAAATCATAAGCAACCCCATGAGTTTGACGCTTCCCGACAACGTTTGCTGGCCGAAAAACATAAGCATTCATATTGAACATATGACAATAAGCTGAAATTAGAGATTCAGAAGCTAGCTTACTTGCTCCATAAGTTGATACAGGAAGCATAGGGGCAAAATCTTCCCCTATAGGCATCTCTCCCTGATCGCCGTAAATTCCACTTCCCGAAGTATATATAATAATTTTTATATTATTGATTCGCATTGCCTCTAAAATATTTTGTGTTAAAAGGGTACCTTGATAAAAATCTAAATCTGGCTGAGTCATGCTTTTTGCTATATCTGGATTTGATGCATAATGATATACTCTCTCGCATCCTTTCATTGATTTGGCTAATAGTTCCAAATTCTGTATGTCACCTTCAATTATCTTTAAAAAGTTATTGTTTTTAAAATGGGCTAAGTTCTTTCTCGAACCAGGAGATGAAAAATTATCAAAGATTATGATTTTATTCTCTTTATCACTTAAAAGAAATTCTGTAGTATAATTTCCAATAAAGCCAGCTCCTCCAGCAATAAATATTTTCATTTATCTTTCCCTTTTATAAAAAATTCAGCTAATTAATAAGTAACTTCACTGTCTATATATATTATTTCTCTAGCCTTAACCTAAAAATGGCAAAATCATTTAGACTCAGAGGCTTAATTTGAATATAATTTAAATCTAAGTAGGGTTTTAATGTTTCCATTAATTCAGAGGGAAATTCTCCCCAAAGTCCCCATCCCCAATATGGTTTCTTATTAAAAACAATTAATTCAGGTTTATTTGTTCTCAAATCATCCATAAATTCTTCCTTGTGTCTCTCAAAATAATTAATAAATCGAGTTGGATACTTCCTCCCGGTTATGTTATTAAACGTTACTCTTTCCCCCAAAAAACAAATGTAATCATCTAAACTTGTGGTTTTTTCTATATATTTGATTAACTGACCGTACTTCTTGTCATATTGATTATATTTGGCAGCACGATCATGAATCTCACCAATATTTCCTCTAATTAGATATACTAAAATGAATAATGTTATAAATGAAACCATCCAAATTTTAAAAAAGATACCTCTTTCTTTAATACCTTTTGTTAATAATTGCGTTTTATCAAATGAAAGTACTTTGTAGAAAAAGAATCCTGCAAGTATCATCAAGGTAGGTAATAATGGCAAAAAATAATGTTTAAATGTTCTTCCACTAATACCAGCCAAAAATATCTCTACAGGTAAACTTATAAGAATCAGATAAATTAGCGGTAATTTCTCTGATTTATCAAGTTCTTTACGACGTCCTAAAGTTATAATTGAGACAAACCATGTAGGGATTGCCAGAACTGGCAAAAAGGAATCGGTTAATGATCTTAAAAGTCTATAAATTGATCTAACCTTATCTAAAACTGATGTCCCGACGTACGAAATATTGTATATGACAGTATTATTCCAAAAACTCTTCATAGCACCTTTGTAAATTAAATAGCTGAATACAGGTAGTAATCCAAATACAAATCCTATGAAAAATCCAGCTATACGAACCATAACCGTGGACAAATCTTTGTAGGACTTATTTACAAAAAACCAATAAATCAATACAGATAAAGGTATTCCAATCAATGTTTGTTTGAGGATAAAACATAAAGCAGATATGAAACCAATAGCCATATACTTGAAAGAAAAGGATTTTTTGCGTTCAGAGCTTATAAATAGATATAGGATAGCGAATTGAAGAGGTAATACGAATACTTCAGGATAATCAGCCCCCTTCCGCAGTATATTAAATCCAGAAAAATACATTATTGTGGCACTCATTGCAGGAAATATACCGTAAAATCTCAATATCAATTTAAATCCCAAAAGTGATGAGACAAACAAACTTATCATTCCCAAAAACCATATACCCCATCTACCATTACCAAGTAATATTGCCAAAGCATAAATAAAGTGAATTCCTGGTGGCTTATGATCCCAAACATCAACATAAGGTGCTTTTCCATCTAGTATTAGCTGCCCAATGTAAAAAAAACCAGTTCCATCAGTATCTAACCAGTATTTGATTGATGGATTAATAGGAAGAAAAATATATATTGCGACAATAAATAAGACTAGAACTATAATTAAACAAAGAAATTTGTTCTTCATCTGCAACTCTATTAATGTCAATTATTCATATGACTTTTTATAGCTTGGATCTGATAATGTTCTTTTAAGCTTAGAAAAATTATATAAAACTCTTAAAATAACACCTGGTATCCTGTTCAGCGGCAATCCTCGTGATTCTCCTTTTCTTTGACCATAAGAAATTGGCACTTCTTTTACTGGAACACCACTATATATAATTCGCAATGTTATCTCTGAAGCTATGAGATCTTTATTGATCCACTCTTCATTAAAAACTTTTTTTGCTATTTCTTGTTTTAAAATATGAAATCCGCTATCAGCATCCCTAACTTTAATGCCAAAGTAAAAAGATATAAATTTATTGTAGCCCCAAGTAAGAAATTGCCTATACAATTGATCTGTACGATTACTTTTTATTCCAATGACATGTCCAAATTCATTACGGAATGGATAAAGTCTCCAAAAATCTTTAGGATTGTGTTTATTACCTGCATCGCTTAGGAAAATATAAGGACATTTTGTTAAATTGACAGCATCTCGTAATGCAAGCGCGTAGCCTTTACGTACCATAGCGGTAGAATGGATAATATTGAGCTCATTCACAAGACGAGATATAATTTGTTTTGTTCCATCGGTACTACCATCTTCAGCCACAATTAACTCTGATCCGGGAATTTGTGACACAACTGTTTTATAGTAAGAACGAATTTCCTGTTCAATAGTCTCAACCTCATTATAAGCACTAATGATAACACTTACAGAATCATCGACTTCTTCATTTATATGAAGTTTAGCATCCATAAACAACTCTGATTTTATAATTTTTTACCTACAATTATCATTTTAAAAGCAAATAAAGATTTACAAAAGTAACCTAAAAAATACTCTATGGGATTTATATATTTCATATACCATTTATAATATGGAGAGTCTAGTAATTGCCGCCTGTCAGTATCCTCTGCTTTTTTACCTTTTAAAAGAATCTTTTTGAATATTGGCTGGGCAATTCTAACAAAATAGGGTATATAATCAACCTTGATGACGGAACACCCAGCAGAAGTTACTAGGCGTTTTGCAGTTTTAAATGTAAAAAACCTTATGTGATCCCTATCCATAATGCCTGTGTCGGCATATTCAAATTTACCTAATAAGAACTTAATTCTATTGGTCCATGCTACTGTATTTGGTAAAGAAACTAGGACATAACCCCCATTTCTTAAAAGTGCTAAATACTCCTTTAGGATATTCGAAGGGTCATAGATATGTTCTAAAATATCGGCAAAAACTAAATAGTCAAAACATTGATTTCCTATTTCTGCTTTTATAGAAGTGATGTCCGTTAAATCAACATTGATAATTTTTTCAATTCGCTTTGCGGCTATTTGGGTTGCCTCTTCGTTTAAGTCTATACCCCATACAATATAACCTTTATTCTGTATCGCCTCAGCAAGGGCGCCCATACCACAACCAACATCCAACACCATACGTTTATTGTGCGTCGTATTAATTGGGATCTGCCTCAAGATGGCATCATTTATTTCCTCTAAGTACTTATGTTTCCCTTTCCGAGAATAAGATATATTGCCATCTTTAGCCATGAAAGATTTTCTTTGCCCCCTCATTTTAAAATGAAAACCACATTGGAATCAAATTAATTTTCTGTGCGTCGACAAATGGTTTTTGATTTCTCAGATGATTTTTTGAGCGACAAGTTCGCACTATCATCGTAATATAAATTCAGATTCTCAATCAAGCTTTAAAATGGCTGCTAAAGTAACTATTACTTTGTATGTTGCATTATAAAGTAGTTGCCTAAGTCGTTTTTCGTGTGATACACTCATCCAAAAATGTCAGCCGAGAGAAATTGAGGAAAATTAAGGAGCAATTCACCAAGACCGCAAGGAAACTTGTTCCACTTATTTTCTTACTGCTTGTCTATCACTTCTTTATCGGTTCAAATCACTTCAATCGGCTTGAATTCGCTGATGCTACCAATGACTATGGTACTTTCTCATTTCAAATAAGTTATTTTATGAATTATGGAAAAATTCCAACGTGGGAACCTTATGTGATAGGTGGTCATAACTTCCTTATGTATTCTTATATAAACTGTATCAATTCACCTATCTTCTTGGGCTATCTGCAAATAATGCGTTTTTTCCGGACAATTGGAGTCGATTTAGATGTGCACGTAATTTATAAGATATATATTATTTACTTATGTTACTTCTTTATTTTCATAGGTGGTTTTTATTTTCTATTAAAGCATCTTATTAAAGATAAAAGGGTTGTGTTTTGTACACTTCTATTTGTTATCTTCAGTGGTTGGTCACTCTCCCTTCTTGAAGCAGTACATAATGTATTAACAGCATTTATGTTTATTCCTTGGATTTCACTATTTTTTATCAAAATATTTTTATCAAATAAAAAGGCTTCTATTTATATTTATGTTATTCAAGGTTTTTTGCTTGGCCAGATATTGTATTCCGGTAGAATGATGATACATGCCTTTTTTTATATCACGACTTTCGTTTTCATCCTGATAAGTTACTTACTCATTATGAGAATCATAGAATACAAAAAATCTAATGATTTCGTATGTATTCTGAAAAAAATAACAAAGGATTCATTAATTTTTATCAAGGGCAATGCTTTTAACTTTTTTTCCCTTTTTATTTCATTCCTCATAATCTCATTGCCGATGCTTTTAATGTTACCATCCCTCAGTGATTTTTATACAAATCCCATGAGTTGGGGAGGGAGCGATAGACAATACATTCTGCTTTCTGAGGCAGTAGATTACAAACCACAAGACATAGTGCAGTATGTCTACCCTGTAGAGACACAAGGCTACGATAGAATGGCTCAGAGTGCCTATATTGGATCCATAGGCCTTTTTTTTATTGGCATGGCCCTGCTCTTCTCAAAAAATAAATTAAAGTATTTATTTTTGTCTCTATTCCTATTGTTATTTTATATCGGCATGGGAAGTGAATCATGGCTATATAAATTGTTTTATCAACTTGAAATTTTCAGAAAGACACGGTGGATTAATTATTTATTTGATTATGCAGCATTACCATTGATCGTGTTAATTGGATATGGGATAAATAGTATTTTTGATAATTTGCGTAAAACAGGGAAGATTTTAACGAAGAAATCTAGAATATATAGTTTGGTATTGATTATTTTTATTCTTGTTCCCTTCCTTGCAGGTCCACTCTCCCAGAGATATATACATCGCTTCACTTCCTTCACTCTGATTATCCTCGGCTCGAATTCAGGTAATTGGATCACCTTTTTGATACAGATATTTGGGTTGCTAATACTGATGATTCTAGCCATGTATTTTATAGAGTCAAACATAAATAAAAAATGGAGAAAAAACATGCTACTTCCGATTCTCGGTATGCTCATCTTCTCTCAACTAATGATGAACTACTATTACACAAGTAACTACTACCGCAAAGTCGATTATTGGAAGCCATACTCTCTTCCTCCATTAAGAAAGGAAGATAGTTCGTTGCCACGAGATACTTCCTTCGAACCCTTTATTAGTTATTTATCAAAGCAGTACCGTATAGATACATGTAGGGGATATCTTACTGTATACAGCAAGGTGTTTTCGGAATTGAATCTAGTTGATCTAACATACAAAAAACTGCTCCCTTTCTATAAAGGTATAGATGCTATCCCTGACGCAGAGATCAAAAAAAAGGTATTGCATAAGCCGATAATCGGTTTGGTAAAAAATAAAGAAATTATGAATGCTTTCTATAAGAAAATAATCCACCAAGAGTATATTGACTTAAGCAGTTTTTTGGATCATATTTACTATCCTGAAAAAGATGAGACTGTTTTGACTTTCCCTTTTTCCGCATTTAAGTTGCACCGCAGCCTTGATAGGTATGGTATAAACATATATAAGCTGGTTCATCCTCAAATTCCATATTATTATTCAACTAATTCCTATAGTGATACCAGGATATACATCTCGGTTATGTCCAATAATAAACTTCTGAAAGAAACTTGGTATAATGATTTTTACGAAGCAGGCCAGTACCAACTAAACTATGAGAAAGCAAAAACTCTAAATATTTCCTTAAGCAGGGATTATAGACCGCAAAAAATAGTTATAAGCTTCCAAAAAATATTGAGAGATATTAAAATTGAAGAATTTAGAGGAGATTACCTGCGGATTAAAGTAGACACAAGCTTTAGGAGATTTCTATATTTTGAAATGTTCAATGATAAATATTGGAAAGTAAGAACAGATAAAGTGCCTGGAAAGATAGAAGTGTTAGAAGGCGGTTTCATGGGGATTAATTTACCTCCAGGTCTTCATACTGTAGAATTTTATCATAAGGTTGATTTTATAACATTCTATTTAAAGGCTCTATCATATGCATCTTATTTTTTTCTATTTCTGATTACAACCATTAAGAATAGAAAACCGGATGTTTATTTCACAGTTAAAAGTAATTGAATCGTTTCTTGAATACTTTTATCTACACTCCCTGAAAATTCAAATCCTTGTTCTTTGAAGCGCAGGTTTGAGACTTCATAAGATAACTGATTCATGATCTCGGCATTTACATATTGAATATTTAACTGGGGAATATATTGTTTTATACATTGAATAATGGAATGTACTGTCCTATTTTCTGATAGGACATTATAAATCCTTTTATCAAACAAGTTGTTTTTAATTATAAATATAATGGCTTTCACTGCATCACTCAGAACCAAATAGGGACGCTTTTGAAATAAAGCTGTCCGCCATACAGAAAGCGGCTGCTTCATAACAGCCTGCCAGCAGAATTTATTCACCGCTGTATGAAAGCGAATCCCAGGAGAAATCCCACATATTGTTCCAAAACGACATATTAAAAAATCCAAATTTTCTGCTGCGCCAAAATTTTGCAAAAATTGTTCTTCCCTCAATTTTGTCTCTGCATAGGGGCTTTGTGGCCGTAGTTCCTCAGGAGAACAATCTTCATCTACAACGTTTTGTTGGGTGCCATATACGCTGGTTGTTGAAAAATGGATCATGGGGCATCCAACTTCATTACAAGCCTCGGAAACCCTCACTGTTGTTTTATAATTGACATTTTCAACCTGATCTTTGTTTTTAAAACTGCTTGTGGCATCAGTAATAGCAGCCAAATGCAGGACAAAATCAGCTCCCTCAATAATGGGGCATAGTTCCATATTTAATACATCTGCTTCTATAAAAGAATATTTCCCGCGAGCAGGTAAGTTAAACAAAGAACAGTAGCGTTGAGTCAACATATTATCGATCATAACAATTTCAGGTTCTTGGAAAGTTTCTGGGATTTCCCGGATAACTTTTGAGCCTATATGCCCCAAAGCTCCAGTAATCACAATTTTCATAATATCACCTCAAATATTCTTCCAAACAATTTTTATAATAATCCCTAGTCTTAATTAAACCAGTTTTAAAATCAGTTCGAGGAGTCCAATTTAATACTTTTTTGATCTTCTGATTACTTATTATGGCATCTCCAAAATCGATTGATTTTCTGTCTTTTGGCCATTCCACATATTTTACTTTTCCTCTCTTCATATGTTTCACTATCTCTTCTGCAATATTTGAGATGCTGTAATGAAAATCTCCGGCTACAAAAAATGTTTCATTATTTATCTTTGAACACTGGGACGCAAGGATAAGAGCCTCAACAACATCATCAACAAAAATTATGTTTCGCAATTGGCTGCCATCACCATATACTGTAATTTCTTTCCCTTGTAAGGCCAATCCAATAAAAAAATTGTTAAATGTAAACTCCGGGCTGTGTATACTAGCTCTCGGGCCATAAACATTCGTCAGCCTAAGGACAGAACCACATATCTGCCTTGCTCTTGAATATATCAAAGTATACTTTTCCGAAACACATTTGTTTGCAGAATAGATATCAGTAGGAAATTCAGGATGATTTTCATCTGCTGGTTGAAATTGTAGCTTTCCTAACTGAGTGCTTGTACCCAAATGTATAAACTTCACCTCTCTGTTAAAACGACGAATTGCCTCAAGTAAATTAATCACTCCTTTACTGTTTATATCCAGATCGATCCATGGCTCTATCATAGAAAAAGGATGAGATGTTGATGCTGCACAGTTAAAAATAATATCCTTCTTTATTACACTTTGAGATACTTGGCCAAAGTCGAGAATGTTAAAATATTGCAGTTCTACTGAATCCTGAATTCCCTGAATATTATATAGATTTCCTCCTGACCGGGGATCTAAAACATCAAAAATTGTGACTTCAGCCCCTAACTCTACACATTTATGTGCCAGATTGCTTCCTATAAAACCTAACCCTCCTGTGATAAGAACTCTTCTGCCTTTTAAGGAAGGAAGTGATATGTTATTTTTCTCAATTCTTTTTAGCATCTTTAATCACTTTTATTGATTTAATACAATAGCTCTCTTCAATAAAATAAATATATATTCTGTTTTTTCAATAGCATCTTTTTTGCTATTATATTTTAGCGCCTGAAAAATAGTCAATAGTACAGTCTATTCCTTTGATCAAAGAAAAATTTATTTTCCAATCTGTAGAATTCATAAATAACTTCGGATCCGCAATAAAATTTCGAAACTCAACTGGATGCAGAATGGATGGAGGATCAACATGCCTGACTGGCACTCTCTTTCCTGTTTTTAAAGCAGCTCTATCTGCAACAAGATTTACAGCCTGACTGAGTTTTATCCCCTCTCCGCTGCCAATAATAAAATATTTCTCATTTACTTGATCCTTATGAATAGCGGCTTCAAGAAACGCCCGCACTACATCTTCTACAAATATATAATCCCTTAAATATTCCCCTGTGCCGTAGATATTTAAAGGTTCTTCTGCCAGTGCCTTTCTAATCATCATATTCAGCACGCCTCGGTCACTACTGCTGCTCTTAGGGCCAGGCCCATATACATTCGCCAAACGCAAAACCGTACCAAACACAATTCCCCGCTTGGAATAATATTTTAAATAATTTTCAGCCATCAATTTATGCATATCATATATAGAAACCGGACAGTCACAGCAAGTCTCATTAACCGGTAAATTCTTAGGAATACCTACCTCAGTAACAGTGCCGGAGAAAATAATGGCTGGCTTCCACCCTCTATATCGACAAGTTTCCAGTAAATTAAGCATCGGAACAACATTAACTGAAAAATCGTCCATAGGGTTCTTTTCTGCTTGATATAGACTGGTCTGTGCAGCAAAATGATACACAATATCAATACTTTCCAAGACTCCCTCAAAAAAACTTTTATCCTTAATATCTCCAATCACATCCCTTATGCTTGCTCTTCCGTTTATTGTGGGTGTATCAAAAGCTCTATCTGCTCGGACAATAGTGCAGTCGATATTTTTAAGTTTGTGAACTAAGTTAGACGCAATATAACCATTTCCCCCTGTTATTAAAATTTTTTTTCCGCAAAAATAGGATAACATCTTATTTATTATGTTATTTTGTTCTTCAGCCAATCATACCCAATATCTGGATCATTATGAGGAATACGGACTTCATCAGAAATATCATAAACTCCGGATGTAACATAGATAATATGCATAGGGCTCTTTAAACAAATATACCCATGCGCAACTCCAGGAGGGAAAAAGTAAACTTTTGGAGCTTGATCATCACCAGTTAAAAGCTCAATTGTCTGGTGAAAAGTGGGTGATTCTTTGCGAGTATCGTGTAAAGCTACTTTGATCAATCCGCATACCACATAATTCCACTGTGATTGAAATGTATGCATATGCCAGGCTTTAAGAACTCCCTTTTTAACAAAAGAATGGCTAATCTGACCAATATCGCCTGGATGAAAATCCTCATTTACACGAAGGATCTCACTGAAAAATCCCCTCTCGTCAATGTGACTCTTAATTTCTTTTATAATAACTCCCTCGATCACAGTTCTACCCTCCATTAGATTCAAATTCTTTTATGGCATGTGTTATCTGTTTAACTTCAGATGTCTTTAATTCCGGGAAAATGGGCAGTGAGAGAATCTCCTTTGTAACCTTTTCTGTTTCTGGAAGAAGCTCTCTGTTTCCAAAATGGCTGTAAGCCGGCTGAAGATGTATAGGAACAGGATAATGGATTGATACTCCAATACTCTTTTCTCTTAAGAAAGAAAACAATATATCACGTTTTTTAGACCGGATGACAAAAAGGTGATAAACATGCGATGTCTCCTTTCTTAAAAGAGGCAACATTAGACTTGTATTCTTTAATTCTGAGCTATATATATCTGCCAAGTGTTTTCTTAATAAATTATCTTTATCAAGATGTTTCAGTTTAGCACGCAAAATAGCTGCCTGTATTTCATCCAATCTCGAATTTAATCCTTTATAAGAACTAACATTTCGCTCAACCCACCCATATTCACGCAATAATTTTGCTTTCTCCGCCAAAGCAGTATTATCTGTAACAATCATCCCTCCATCACCAATTGCACCAAGATTCTTAGTTGGATAAAAACTGAAACATCCAACATCGCCTAACGAACCTACACGCATTCCTTTGTACATTGCTCCATGCGCTTGAGCACAATCTTCTATTACCAAAAGATTATGTTTTTTAGCGATTTCCAATATAGGATCCATATCTGCCGGATGTCCATAGATATGGACTGGGATAATAGCTTTTGTGTTAGGCTTGATAGCTGATACTATTTTCTCTGGGTCAATAGTATAAAATTGCGGCTCAATATCCACAAATCGAGGAAAGGCACCGGAAAGACAAATGGCTGTAGTAGTGGCTACTGCCGAATGAGAAACAGTAATAACCTCATCACCCGATCCTACCCCGTAGGCTAGTAAGGCCAGATGCAGGGCTTCTGTTCCACTGGCAACCCCAACTCCCTTTGCTACTCCAATATATCCGGCAAACTCTTCCTCGAACTTTTTTACTTCCTCACCAAGAATATACCACCCACTGTTTAGAACCCTGGAAACAGCAGCATCTATTTCACTTTTATATGAAAGGTATTGAGCTTTTGGATTACTGCATAATATCATCATAATATCTGCACTTTTGGTGTATAAAGAATCCATTTTCCTCCGGATTCTTTATATTTTTCTTCTTTGGCCATAATTTCCTTTTTATGGTTGTAGGCAAAAAGAAGAGCATATTCAGGATAATTTGAAACAAAATCCTCATAAGGCTGGACTGGAATATGAGATCCTGGAGTAAATTTTCCCTGTTTGAGCGGAGTAGTATCACATATGTAATCAATATGATCTGTAGAAATCCCACAATAGTTGATAATAGTAGTGCTTTTCGATGTTGCCGCATAACCGACAATTTTCTGCCCTTTCTGCTTAATTTTATTTAACAGCTCTATAAGGCTATCCCGGGAATATTCACAGCTTTTACGGAAAAGCCGATAAGTCTCCGGTTTATCTAAACCAAATATCTTCTCTTCTTCTATCTGGCGGCTGACTCTATTCGAAACGGGATATGCTCCTTTATGAGCTAAAATATACCTCATAGACCCTCCATGTGTTTCTTGAGGTTCAATATCAATAACCTCCATATCATACTGCTCAAAAAGATACTTAACAGATAAAACTGAAAATAAAAATACATGTTCATCATAGATCTGATCATATGTTGTATTTTTAATAACATCCTCTAAATAGGGATCCTCAAAAAGAAGGAAACCATTAGGCTTAAGAAGACTCTTGATTCCTTCCACAATAGAATGGATATAAGGGATATGACACATTACATTAGCCCCAAGAAAAGCATCAGTCTGTCCATAGCTTTTTATAATTTTTTTGGCAACTTTTTTATCAAAGAACTCGCACATTGTATGAATGCCCTTATCTATTGCTACCTGAGCAACATTAGCAGAGGGCTCGATTCCCAGGTGACGAATCCCTGCGGAAGCAAAATTTTGTAACATTATACCGTCATTACTGCCAAGTTCAACAACAAAAGGATCAGAAGATTTTAAATGGTTCTTAATGACCGATTCCGAGAATTGTTTAAAATGTAATGCCATCAGCTTTGAAGTCGAAGAATAAAACGCATAATTTTCATGAAACATTTTTTCGCGGTCGGGTTGCTCCACCAATTGAACCATGTTGCAGTTAGAACAATATCCTGCTTTTAAATCAAAAAAATACTCATTTTCAAATTCCTCAGGAGACAAAAATCCATTGGCAATAGGCATTTTTCCAAAAAAAACAAAAGGTTCATAATTAGCCTTACATATGCGACATTTAGGCATGCTGTTCTCCTTTTTTGGACTTTATCTCCATGCAATAATCCTTTAAAAACCTATCGGCAAAATCAAAGGCTCTTTTCATACACTTATCAATATCCGAGTAGATAAATTCACCAGTCCTCCCCAATATTGATATCCCTTTGCTTCCATTTATATAATCGAAGACTTTATTCAGGTTCTTTGCATAGTCTTTACTGTAAATTGGATAGGCATGCGGTGATCTTATTACGAGTAAATGTTTTACATCTCCCGGCCCCAGGATACCATCCTTTGCCAGGCTGCCAATGCACATATCAAACAGTTTTTCTTTTGAAGCTGTCCATACAGTACTATCTCTGTGACACGGTATTTCGATCATAATGATATTATCTCCTGCATGACTTGTTGTTTGGCTGAACTCATTCATTTCAGAAATACGGTTGTATGGACGATCCAAAACATAGATATAACTGCAATTAAGAATATTTTGCTTCTCTGTCACAATTCCCAGAGATGTAAGCGCACGATAATTGAGCCCATCAGCCGACGCTAGAATTTCCGGAGGCGGCGGCGGATTTAGCATCTTGATAAATTCATTAATTGGTATAGTTGAAACCACATAAGCACTTCTAACTTCCTTTTGTTTTCCGTTTTGCTCATACAAAACACTCATTCCCCCACTTGGCAGTTTTTTGACTCTCAAAGCCCGGCAATTTGTATAGATCTGCCCTTCCCTTTTCTTAACTTCAACAGCAATTCTCTCAGGGATTTCTCCAAAACCTGAATTCGGGTAATAAGTAGGCAGCATTTCTCGTTCGATAAGAGACGCATCCGATTTGGTGAATCGCTTCTGTAAAAGCAGACGCAGCGTATTAATAAAGCTCATTCGTGTATGAGTGGGAATAGTGCGGGACGATAACTCTGTACAAGGTAACTTCCAGAATTGTTCAGTATAAGGCTTAAAAAAAGTCTTATAAAGATGCTTCCCAAAACTTGCAATTGCCCAATCCTCAACAGTCTCTTCTTCCCTATTAAGAGTTTTATGTTTTTTGGATAAAAACTTGCTTTTCAAAAAGCTTAATCCAACGCGCATACCAGACCAAATACCCATCTGAAAAAGCACGCTGTATGCTGTTAGAGGGTAATCGAGATATTTACCTCTGTAATAGAATTTGACCTGTCGCGGTTTAGCTATTAATGTGTTATCAAAAAGATTGAGGATTATATCAAGAATCTCTTTGTCCTCAGAAAAAAGAGAATGAGGGCCAACATCCATACAGTATCCGTTTTCTCGGAGCGTTCCAGCTAAACCTCCAACAACATTAGCGGATTCAATCACCAAAACTCTAACTCCCTCACTGCACAATCTCCACGCTAAGCTTATTCCGGATATACCTGCTCCTAGAATGATAACCTGTGGTTTAATATTCAGAATGACCCTCTTTCTTTTTTATAACGTACGTTTCCACAAAAACTCTAATGATGTAGGTCAAAAGCAGAGAACATGTGAGAACGAAGGAAACAATCAGCCCCACATATAACAATTTAGTATTCAGAGGTGAAGGCTTATTCCGTGTAATTTCTCCCAAAAATAAACCGGTTTTCCCTCCCAATCCTACAGCATAGATGGTTTTAAAAACAAGATCTCCTTCCATCTCTTCGCCATTAATAACCTTCGCCCCCTCTCTGTACTTATCCTCTTCGTCATTGCACCAGATGGTTATAGTGTTTCCAGATTGGGACTGCGGTGCTTCTAAATAAAAAAAATATTTTCTGCCCTTGGAGTTTTTTATTTCAGAGATCTTAAATCGATGATACCGGTTGTCCTTGATATTAAGCATATCCACCCTGGAATGGTGTAAATCGATCATATCCCCTGCCTGTCCTTTCATATGAAAGATCAACTCACCCGTGTTTTTTCTGTTATAAGTCCCCATTAATACCTCAATAGCTATCAGATGGTCATGCTGGGCTGTAAAAGTCTGCCCCACTTTTTTTCCTCCATAAATTTCCCCTGCCGCATTGTTGGGGACAAATTGATTGTAAACTTCTATTTTCTTCATAAAAAGCAGAACGATCCAAAGGGATACAACAAAAAACACAATTCCGAAGACAAAGAAAATACCTCCTTTTCTTTGAAAGATTTCAAATTTTGTTACAAGTGTGATAAAGGCCCAGACAAACGACATAAGAAGTATTACAAAATAAAAAACTTGATTCTTAAAAAGATTAAGGGAAAAATTCAGAATATTCATAAGTCTTGTTGACAGAGTATGATAACTTAACATCCATCCCAATTCATATTCCGTTTTAAATACTAGATCTCCTTGAGATGGCACACCATTGATAATTTTTTCACCATCCTTATATAAGTTCTCAGAACTCGACCAGATGGTAATGGCATTCCCAGGTTCTGCATGGGGAGATTCCAGATAAAAATAATATTTCTTCCCTTTTGAAAATAATATTCTTTTTCCTTTATAATCTTTTATCTTGGGAATAGAGAAACGAAAGAACTTATTATCCTGAACTTCTCTCATATTAACGTTGTACCAAACCATATTATCTTCACTTTTTAAGCTATCTCTCAGATGAAAGACGAAAGTCCCTTCATTCACTCTACTAAAAGTTGCCAGCAAAACTTCTATGGCTGATAAATCTTTATGATCTGCCTCAAAAGTCTGTCCAATCTTCATGCTTCCGTATATTTCACCCACTGGAATATCATTCTGGGATTGATTATATACTTCGATCAATGTAGGAGGAGAAATTGAAAGAAAAAAAACAGAGATAAAAATAATTAAAACAATATAAGTTAAAGGAATAATATTTTTCTTTTTGAATATCTTAGGCATTCGTGAAATAATAAAAAACCCTGAACATTGAATGAAAAATAGTATATATATTCAGTGCCATAAAGCCACCAATAATGAATATTGGCACCCACTTTTCTAACCTCTTTGGAGCAATTTCCTTTAATCCCAATATAAAAAGAATTGCTAATGCACTTATTGCTGGGTAAACATACCTTCCTTGTGCTACTATAGATGTAGGATAATATCTAATTATTGCTCCAAATATAATAGGCAGACCTGCAGCAATAAGAATGAGAAAAGAAGAAAAATCCACATCCATTGAATATTTTCTCCGAGAAAAATATAAGTATAAATACTTAAAAAGACCGAAAACCGAAAGAAAACAAATCAATTTCAAGACAGAATAAATATCCAAATGATATCCAAATCTCAACCATCCCGCAAAAAACCAAAAAGTCTTAAAAGACCCATCTAAAAAACTTGTTAAAGATCGAGAAGTTCCGGGTGATATATATTTTCCAAATTCATTTATTTCATATATTCGAGGTTTTAATCCTGAAATGCTAACAACTCTTTTAAATTGATCTGGAAAGAAATACTGAGCCGTAAAAAATAAGAATATAAATATCAGTAAAACAATCAAAGTAATAACAAAGATTTTTATCATTTCCCTTTTACTTTTCAATGAGCGAACAAAATATATTAACAACAAAACCACAAAGGGGGGAATCATAAACAAAGCAACTCGATGATTGAAAAAAGCCAATCCAATAATTATGGGTCCTAACAGAAGAGCAATTAATTTTTTCCCCTTAAATAAAGAATAAAGAATTACATAAAGAAAGGCCGCTCCTAACACCACAGCAAGATTCACTGGATTAACAGAAGTGGTAATGATCAAAAATTGAGGTAAAAGAGCAACAAAGCAAACAGTTGCAAAGACATAAGAAATATTATCTTTAAATACAAGTTTCGAAGATAAATATAAAAAATAGACAGTAACAATGAAATATAATAATGAAAGAAATCGGATTAAATAAAATTGATCGATGTTCTTCTTTAAATTAAAGACCTTTAAAATAAATGAGTTAATCCCATAATAAAGAGGTTCTCTTCCGGAGACACTTTCAATACCCTGGTAATAGGGCAGCTCGGATAATGTTTGAGGCATTGGTTCAGGACGTGGAATATTTTGATATTGCCAGGCATGAAAATTAGCCATTGATTCAACAATTTCTTTACTAACAATTTTATGGTTTTTAGATCCTAATTTAGCATTTTTGGATAATAAAGCTCCACAACCAAAATGATGAGTTTCATCCGGTGATTGCCATGGAGGTACAAGTAATAAATAGAAAACACCTTGAAAAATGATAAAAATAAAAAATAAAACTTTTATATCTTTCATTACTATTTTAACGACTTCCTATCCTTAATAGGATCACTCTAAATGTCCTTAAAACAATCTGAAGGTCTAATCATATCCCACTCTTTACAACCATCTGAATCTCCTTCTGCATCTTCTTTCGAAAGCCTTCTTGATGAAACCGTTGTGCTTCTCTGATACTTTTTTGTCTCATTTTCTTTGTTTGTGCTTTGTTCATCCATCTCACTGCTTGGATAAGGTCTTCTTTTTTGATATCCTTGTTACATAAATAACCTGTCTTCTTATGAATGATTGTCTCTTTCAATCCTCCGTCGTCTACGCCTATGCATGGCTTTCCTTCAGTCATCCCTTCTACAGGACTCATACCGAAATCCTCATCGATGGGTATGTAGATCGTGGCGATACATGAGCCAATGAGCTCTTCAAGTTCTCCTTGACTCACATAACCTTTGATGTCTATGTTTTTATAGTTACTTGTCTTTCTTTTTATGTTCTCAAGCTCTGGTCCCCCTGAAACTACCACGAGCTTCTTGTCAGGCATGTCTTTGAATGCTTCAACAATTAGATGGATCCTTTTTAGCTTGTCTAAACGCCCAAAAGAAAGATAGAAGTCTTTCTGACCTTTCCGTTCGAACTTATTTGTCTTAACAGGTGGGTAAATGACTGTTGCATTTTTATAGAATTTCTCTCCGTAGAATCTCCTTATCCTGTTCTTGATGTTTTCTGAATTGCACACAATCTTGTCTACATGGCGTACATTCCGTTGATCTATAGGTTTAAGCCAAAGGTGAAATACCTTGAGCGTCATCCTCTGTAAAGGATTTATTTGTTTAAAGAACCATTCCTTCTGGCTGTAAAGATGTCGAACAGGCGTATTGCAATACCATATATTTGGGTGGTTGTGTTCTGCTGCTGCAAGGCATGTGGTACCAGAGAGAATTACAGCATCATAACCTTTGAGACGGAGTTTCTTAAACTTGTTATGTAGCGTGATGATCTTGAGAATAGGGTTATTGATGGGCTTGGAGAGCTCATGCACTCTGTAATTCCCAATATCATATGTCTTTTTATGTTCAACAAATCCTGTGATTATGTCTGAATCAAAGGCTTCTGCAAGATTCAGTACAAGCCTTTCTCCACCTCCTTTCTTGTTGAAATAGTCATGGACAATTGCTACCTTCATACTTCCTTCAACGGCTTCCCCTCCTAAATAGGATCACCCTAAATGTCCTTAAAACAATCTGAAGGTCCAGGAGAAAGTTTGAGTTTTTTATGTAATAAAGATCATATTCCAGCTTCCGCACTGCATCCTCCATAGAAGCACCGTAAGGATAGTTTACCTGTGCCCAGCCTGTCAGTCCTGGTTTAACAAAATGGCGGTAACTGTAATATGGAATTTCCTTTTTAAGTTCTTCAATAAAGATTTGCCTTTCAGGTCTTGGCCCTATAAAAGACATATTTCCTTTTAATATATTTAATATTTGAGGCAATTCATCTATCCTGAACGGTCTTATAATTCTCCCTACCTTTGTTAGTCTTGGGTCTTTTTCTTCCGCCCACATCGCACCATTTTTTTCCGCATCTTTGATCATGGAACGGAACTTTATCAAGTTATACGTCCTCTCATTAAGACCAATACGCTTCTGTTTATAAAAAACAGGTCCTTTTGATTCAATTTTGATAAGTACTGCAGTCAGAAACATCAGGGGCCCCATAACAATCATTGTCAGGATCGATAGGCCAATATCAAAAATCCTTTTTACCCTTTGATAAAAGATATGATGAATCACGGTAAACCCATGTGAATAGACAAACCATCGGTCCCTTAGATGATAAACAGGAATCTTCTCCCACTCATCTTCATAAAAATCTACAATTTCCCTCACAGGGACACCTCTTACACGGCATTGCATCAAACCCTGCATGACTTCATCAGGCATTTTCGGATCATCAAAAAAAATCACATCCAGATTTTTAGTTTTAGAAACCTCTTCTAATGGACTTGCATTCTTCGACTTGTAGCTATATTGATATTTCTTAACAGAGAACCTGTTTGTTTTTATAAGTTCATTGGCTACACTTGAAATTACCCCTCTTGGTCCAACCACTAGAATATTTCTGCTCTTATCAATCTGTTCTTGTATTACGCTGAACCCTAACCTCCATATTGTTGTAAACGTCGCAATAAAAAAGATATGCAAAACAAACAAACTTCGCCCAATAAATACATGGAGGAACAAATATGTAAATACAGCAACCATGACTCCTGCTGTGAATACACCTGCTAAGATTCTCAGCATAATCTTAATTCCTGACGCATAAAAAATGAGACTGTAGAGCTCCAGGACATAAAAAATTACAAGGATAAAGATTACCCATAGGATAATGTCATCAAATGGCGAGCGGGGAAGCTGTTCCGATAAAAACATGTCCAGGTTTTTAAATTTTATTAAGTAGGTTAAGATAATTGATGTACAGATAGAGATGATGTCAAGAAATAAAAATAGAAAGTTTGATATAAGTTTACGCATTTTACTCAAGCAGCCTTAACATGTAGTATATATGAACTTTCTATATATACTCAATTAAATTTTTTATTTTATGCGGTTCTGGATCGAATGGTGGAATCACATAATTTTTAATAAAGTAATCCCTTGCTGAACTTGAAAATCTCCCTCTGAACATGATATACGATTTTTTCCCATAGATAAAAAATATATGCATTAATAAAGTGTCAAAAGATATATTGTATTTAACATTACCATGTGAGGCCAGATAAAATAAGTCTGCAGGACCTGTTCTCCCTCTTAAATCAATATCAACAAAATCATAGGTTTTCTTGTCATTGTCTTTTTCTTTTTGTGTGCCTGTGTGAATAACTTTTAAATTATTTTCTTTAGCGAAATTTTTAGCAAAGTCATTGATCTTTTTATAGTCTCTTTTTATAACCCTGAAAAATCCCGAATCTATATAATTATTAAAAATTACATAATTATAACTTGAGTCAAGCCTTATATTTTCCGGACAATTTCTCAGTCCCGACGGCTTTGTATAAAAATTATCACTTTCTATTGAAAAAAAGTTGGCTACTTTATTTACGATATCCTTACACAAAAATTGATTAATTTTAGCAGATGACGTATTGATAAATAAGATGTTTTTTTCAATCAATCTCTTAACATCTTTATAAAATTCAGTTCTTGTAATTAATAAATCTGCCTTTTTTACATCATCATGATTTCCTATCAGATAACCGTTTTTTATGAAATAAAATTCCATCTGCTTTACAGGCATTACTTTTACTTTGAAGTTTTTTAATTTAAAAAATCTTGCCAGTGGCTCAAAGAACAAATGGTCTCCGTAATGCATGAACTCATAGTCCGGAAAATATAAAACCACCCTGTTTATTGCACCAGGTGAATCTCTATTACCTATAAAATACATGTTATCATTTATTGCAAACCTCTTTATTTTCGCAACATTAATATAATTGAAAACTTTTTTTACAACACTTTTTAATGTCAAGGATAACTCCCTGAAGTAGCCAGCAGGATTTTATCGTAGGTTCTGACTCTTCTCAACGGCAAATGATTTTCTTGAAATGACAAACATTGACATTGCAGATATAGCCGGAATGCATGTCAGAACATAGCCAAAGAGTCCAACTCCTATACTTTGCACACCCAAATAAATGGTAATACTTAATAACCACCCTACTGATAGAAAATGTTCCCTATCAGCTTTTTCGTGCCTTATTTTCCTAAGGTGTCTATAACTTACTCTAAACATCCTTAATAATACCCATAAAAGTGTTATACCACCTAAAATACCCTTTAATACCAATGCTTGTGTAATTGCTGTATGAGGATTAAAATCCATACTAAATATGCGATATCCAACTCCGATTAAAGGATGCTTTAGAAATGTATTCACTGAGCCCAAAAAATAATCAATTCTATGAAGATCCCCTGCGTTCAAACCTGCAAAACCACTCTTATATAAAATCCCTATCCATTCTACCGACGGTTCAATAATTATATCTGGAATAAAAGCAAGTATTATAATTAATGAAACAGCAACAACTAAGATTATTTTGAACCTCAATCTCCAATTTCTTAAAAGCATCACCATTAGAGGTATTGATAACAAAAAAGAAAAAATCGCAGTCCGTGATTTAGTAAAAATAAGGATAGCCAAAGAGATGATAAGCAATAACAGCATGCCTATCTTCTTCCTATTCAGCTTTTTGTAAAGATATATTCTCCAGACAAGTAGATATATCAGAGAACCCAGATAAATACCAAATGCGTGATGAATCGGGAAAGTGGCTCCAAGTCCTGCCTTGGCTGACACAGATATCAATCTTTTCAGCGCTAGAGCTGTACCAGGATAAAATCCTATATCAATCAGTCCTTTTTTCCACAAGATTGACCTCTGCCAGGGTATTCCGTATCCTCCGTATACGAAAACAAACTCAATAATTGCGATAAGGCAAAGTACTGCTAAGGATGCAATTAATGTGTTGGAAATCGCATATATGTCTTTCCTATCCTTAAAGTAAGTCACAAAGATCATAAAGACACCAAAAAATTGGAAGTGTCTAATAATACTAAGAATAACATCACCTGTAAGACCAGTGTTGATTATCATTGTAAGCGATGCTAAAAAGTAAAAAAACAGGGGTATTGTAAATACAGTATCAGGAACCCACGGCCTTTCATTTCTTAACAAACCTGATATCCATACAACAATAAACATCATTGCTACTGCTTCAGTAGAATTAATGTTTCTCCCACCGACTGGAATAAAGATATTAAAAGGACACAGGAATAGATATACGAGCAATGCCAACTTCATTGATCGCATCATTAATAGAAAGTAAAACAAAATAATAAATGCAAATAATATTATTTTATGATCCATAATCCATCCAGTATAATTCTGTTAGCCCTGTAATTCACTATAGACAACTCTCGTATAAAGTCTCCAGCTTTTTCTGTAAAATTTGCCGTGCAAACCTCTTCTCGATTCTCTGCCTGTTTATCTTACACATTTTTTTCCTTTTCAAGACATCCGTATTTATCATCTTATAGAGGCTTTCAGCACAAGCCTCAGGATTGTTTGCTGGAAACAGGTATCCATTTATACCATCATTAATCAACCCTGGCAGATTCGCCTCATGTGAACAGACAACCGGCAGTCCGGAGGACATGGCTTCAAGAATTGTGTTCGACAATCCCTCCCAGGAAGATGGAAAAACCAGAAAAGAACACATAGAATAATATCTTTCAATATGGATTGTTGGATCAATGAATATTATGCTTTTCTCAAGTTGATATTTCCTGACAGTCTCGAACACTCTCTCAAAATATTGCCTATCATTCTTTTCGCCAACCAGAAAGAGTTGGAAGCCTTCGGGCAGTGATTTTCTTTGCTTTAAAATATTCATGGCTTTTATCAATATTAGCTGGTTTTTTTGCGTTTCAATTCTTGCTGGGTAAACAGCACCTTGGATTCTCACACCTTCAGAAATATACTTAAATCTTTCTGTATCCACCATGTTCTCTATTAAAAAAAGTTGGTCCTGTCGGTAACCCATTTCTTCCAGCAGTAGATCTGCACTATAGCGGGTATTCACCACGTGAAATATTGAAAAATTTTTAAACAGATAATATGTTAACCTGTTGCCTCCATAGCACCTTGAAAAATCAATTTTTGTTCGGGTAGATGTAATGACATTTTTAAACCTAAGTAACAGACTAACACCACAGGCATATAAGTTGGCAAACATAAGAAAGGAATGAATGATTACCGGTTTCTCTTTTATTACCAACATTAAGAATTTAAGAAAGCATGGTAAATTATAGAGTTTGCCAGTTTTCTTATTCAGAGATACAACCCTGACTCTCTGCTTCTCCAATTCCGGGAATCGGTTTTCTGGATAAACTGCACATATGACTATATTGTATTTTTCCCTCAATAATAAAGCCATTTCTACAACCTGCCTTTCAGTACCACCGAAACGGAGTGATGGAATCAGGAAAAGCACCCTGGGTTTTTCTCTCTCGCTGGATATATGGTTTCCGTGGTTGAGAAATGACATATTTACGAGAATCTCTGCCCTTTATTTTTTTGCAAGTATTGAATTGAAGAAATCAGTATATTGCTGAAATATGATCTCAGGATGAAACCTCTTTCTGTAAGAGATCCCCGCCTCTTTACCCAGTCTTTCCCTCAAGGGGACATCCAGTATCAATCTGCGAATAGCACTCTCTAAAGACTTGGGATCCTTTTTAGTAACAAGCAGACCAGTTTTTTCATTTTCTATCGCCTCTTTACATCCATCGATGTTAGTGGCTATTACAGGAAGCCTATTAGAGATTGCTTCGACAAGGGCTATGGGGAATCCTTCATAAATTGAGGGCATAACATAAATATCAAACAATTTCATGTGATCTGACACATTATGTACATAGCCAGGCATAATTATCTTTTCTGACAAGCCCTTCTCTTTAACAAGTTGCATTATATCGTTACGTGACAGACCGTCCCCTGCAATAATGGTTTTCACATTATAAGTTTTACAAATAGGAACCAATGCCTCAACAAGATATTGCAATCCTTTCTGCCTGCTCATCTGACAAATAGTCCCGATAACAATTTCATCTGCTTTGATATTATAAACATCTCTTAAATCAACATCAGCTTTATTATTACTTTCTTCGTAACCAACTGTGTTGTAAATCACATGGATTTTTTCCTCGGAAACACCGTGCTTCAGGATCAGTCTTTCTTTATTTGCTCTTGAAACTGTAACAATATAGTCACAGAATGGGAGTGTTGCCAAATATCCTAACTTGTAAATTTGTTTTTTAGGAAAATGCCAGTGACTTATCATGTCATCATAAAACAAATGCATAAGCCAGACAAAAGGTACAGGTGGTCGAAATACGGCTTTAACCAGACGACCCCAGAAACCAGAGCGATCCTGGTTAAGCACCACTAAATCTACTGCTTTCTTCCGGATTAGACTATAAACATTTGTAAAAATCGCAGGCGCGAAAGGAGATGAAGAGGAGCAGTAAATACGTTCCACCTCTGGATCAAACAACTGCTTTGGATAGTTTCTTATTGCTTCAGAGGTTAAAAAGATACTTTTCATACCCCGTCTCGACATAGCATTAGCCAGACGTATGACACATTTTTCAGCTCCACCAAGTAAATAAACAGGATCGACGAATAGTATGGTTTTCATTGAAGCTATTATCTGGCTATGAACATGTTATAAACAGACTGAACCTGTCTAGCGTAATTTCTGTAAGAATAACTTTCTTCCATGTATCTCTGCGACTTTCTTCCCCTAATCTTCCACTCTTCATCATTGTGAAAAATTTCCTTAATTTCAGAAGCCCATTCAGAGAGGTTCCCTCCATGCAAAACCCAGCCATTGCCATTCTGGGCAACAAAGGCAAACTGCTGTTTATGTGAAATGATCGGAGGAACTCCACAACTCATACTCTCAAGTATTGAGACACTCGAGCTGTTTAAAAATAGTGAATAATTGCAGGCAGAATAATACCTGTAAAGGTCTTTAATGTCTACCCTGCCTGTAATAAACACTCTGTTGCCCAGACCTTTTTGCTTTATTTGAAGAAGTAGTTCACTCATATAGTCCGATTTTCCATCTCCTACTAAAAGGAGTTTACATCTTGGTTCAAGTTCAACGAGAACTTCAAGGAGATGTTCGATCTTCTTTCTTCTAGAAAAGGTTCCCGGAAATAAAATAACCCTGTCTGAAGGAGCAACTCCGCATTTATTTCGAATTTCCATGCCAGCTTCTTCATCTCTACGGAACAGCGAGGTTTCAACCCCCAATCTTATAAGAGTAACTTTAGTCGGGTCAACTCTAAGGTAATTTACAAGGTGTTCATAACAAACATCAAGGACCGCGATAATATGATCAGCTCTAGAGAGGGCCCATTTATTTACATGTTTCCGAAACAGCAAATATTCTAACTTAAAAATCAATCTGAGAGGATTAAATCCCTTATAGGAATAGGAATGTCTATCATAAAAGAACTCATGGTGGTCATATATCAGTATAAACCCTAATCTTTTTTTTAACAGGGGGACAAGGAAATTTACAGGTTGGTTTGCTCCATGGCAATGCACCACGTCTGGCTTAATCTTTCTTAATTCACTGAATGCTCCAGGCATAAAGATCATGTCCCTCGGGATATCAAAACCCAAAAGTCTGTGGACAATAATTCCATCTACATGTTCAATGCCCATCTTTCTCTTTCTCTCCTGTCTCTTAAGACCTGACATGGGAACTATCCAGTTTGAGGTCAGGACATGAACCTCATGTCCCACTTTCGCCTGGTTTAAGGCCGTATAATATTCTTCATAACCATACTCGGGTTGAAAGTATCCTATGATATGAACTACTTTCATTTTGCAGATTTTTCTAAGACACTCGATATCACTCTATATATCTTTTCAGCAGCCTTACCGTCACCATACTGGCTCACCTGGGGCTTGGTATCCCATGAATCAGAAATAACATCCTCCATACAAGTTCGGATCCGGTCAGGATCGGCTTCAACCAGTCTATTCCAGCCTGACTCAAGCGTTTCTTCCCATTCTGTCTCATCTCTGATAGTAATACATGGCACCTTACAGAAATAAGCCTCCTTCTGCATCCCCCCTGAATCCGTACAGATGACCTTTGCGTTCTTCTCAAGGCAAATCATGTCCAGATACGAAATTGGTTCTATGACCTTCAGGCCTGATACATCGATCCTTGATTCCTTGACAGCTTTTCGAGTCCGTGGATGTATGGGAAGTATTATCTTTATATCTTTATTTATTTTCTTTAATGCCTCAAAGATACCTCTTAATCTCTCTTTATTATCGGTGTTTTCAGCACGGTGCATTGTGACAAGAATATATCCTTTATTCTTTAAATCAAGTTTGGCAAGAATGTCAGAGCGGACATCAGCACGCCCGGCATACTCTAGTATCGAGTCAAACATCACATCACCAACATTGATAACCAGCGGCCGTGAAGAATCATAGCTTCTGCCAGGGTCAGCTTTCATATCATTAGTAATATCCCTGATATTCACAAAACCTTCTTTACGTAAATTATTAACAGCATTTACTGTAGGGCAAAAGAGGACACTGGAGGCATGATCAGTTACAACCCTGTTTATTTCCTCTGGCATTCTCTTATTGTAACTTCTTAATCCCGCCTCTACATGAGCTACTGGCATATTAAGTTTGGCTGCTACTAGCCCCCCTGCCAGAGTTGAGTTAGTATCTCCATAAAGAATGGTCATGCTTGGTCTTTCCTTTATCAGGACTTCCTCAATCCGTTGCATCATTCTTGCAGTCTGTTCTCCATGGGTTCCAGAGCCAACCTCCAGGTTATATTCAGGCCTCGGTATTTCAAGCTCATCAAAGAATATCCTCGACATATTCTTGTCATAATGCTGACCTGTATGCATTAAAATGTGCTGAATCATAAACGGTTTTTTTTCGTTATTTCTCTCAATAGCTCTTATAACAGGAGCAGCCTTTATAAATTGCGGACGCGCCCCTACAATGCTCATTACTTTCATAATAAGACCCTCTGCGCACGTTTTTCCCATGTATAGGACTGTTTCAGATCAATTAATGCCTGTTGTGCAATCCTTTCACGGGCTTTTTCATCATCAGCAAGATATTGTATTGCGCTCACCCAACCGTCTGTATCATCTGGGTCTACAAGGATTGCATTTTTGCCTTGCTTTAAAACCTCTCTCAGTACTGGAAGATCAGAGGCTATGATGGGCTTTCCAGAGGCCATATACTCAAACATCTTAAGCGGTGACATGTACTGGCTTATATCTCTTGATTTGTCTCCAGAGGTAGTCACTTTTCCTTTGTGAGGCATTATCAATATATCACAATTACAAATGTAATTATTGATCAAGGATGGAGGTACAAATCCATGAAGAAAAATGTTGTTTCCTTCTATTCGTCTTTTTCTTGCCTTTATGTCTTCCTCCGTGCCTCCGACAATATGAAAGTCAATATCGGGAAGCTCCATTGCAATTTTAAATATCAAATCTATTCCCCGGCCTGGATATAGGTGTCCTGCATACCCGACTTTGGTTCTGTTTCCGTACTTGTCAGATACTGCTGTCTGCTTTTTTTTGCTGTTATAATCTATCAAGTCCGCACCATCATGAGCTACAATTATTTTTTTCCCTGAAACGTCATTTTCAATCATTTTTTTCAATGCATGCGATATAACTACCAGGTGTCTTAATCTCCTCCTTTTAGTGAGACTGGTGAAACAGATCTTTCCCCCACGTGTCATATGTTTTACTGGAAAATGCGTTTCATAGATCACATCAAATCCCATTACTGCAGCCACCCAGACACCCCAAAGACAACGTCCGTAAACGATCTCTGGCTTTATTTTAAGAATTTCAATAGCACAACGGAGACTGTATAATAGTATAGAATATTTTATTCGAGGCACGTGAAGTTTTTTTATCTCAAAACGTGGCTCCACTCCGTAAAAGTCAAAATCACATTTAACATCTTTTTCATGATAACTAGGCGCTTTAATTGATAATAAAACTACTTCATGGCCTATTCTTGAAAAGGCACTACACATCTTCATTACATGTATGCTGTGGGCAGTACGTTGCGGAATAGTTGAATCTGATATGTAAAGGATCTTCAAGGGCTTTTCTTAAGACAAATAGAATAAAACAACTTTTCATAATTTTTTGCCATCTTATCAACAGTAAATTTTTTTTCAACTGTCTGTCTAGCTTCTCTAATTACGTTATCCTGCTTATCTAAATTCTCCAGCACATAAAGTATTTTTTCGGCAAGTCTGGTTGAATCTGCCACTGGCACTAAATAGCCATTTACACCGTCTTCTATTATCTCCGAAGGTCCGTATGGGGCATCGGTGGACACGACAGGAGTTCTACATGCCATTGCCTCCAATAAAACATTTGGACAACCCTCCCACAGAGAAGAAAGGACAAAGAGATCAGCATTAGCAATATATTTAAAAGGGTTTTGTTTAAAACCAATAAAATCCACTCTATCATTAATATCCATTTCTTTAGCCATTACTTTCAGTCTTTTTTCTTCCTCACCCTTGCCAATTATTATCAAATAAACGGTTCTTTTTTGGTTGACAATCTTTAAAGCATCTAACAGATTTGGAAACCCTTTTGGTTTAAATAAACGTCCGACTGAAATTATCAGATTATAATTATTCTTAATCCAGATATGATTTACCTTTTCAAAAGACAGCTTATCGATATTTCCAATATCTACACCATTATGAATAACACGAATCTTTTCTTCAGGAATCTTCCATGACGAGATTAAACATTCACGTATTCCGTATGAATTTGCTACAATAAGATCAGCAAAACTGTACAAAAATCTAATAATACTTTGGCGTTTAAAATAAGATGGATTGGTTACTACTCCTATTATCAGTTTCACTGGCCTTTTAAAAAACATCATTTTGAGTGCTACTATAGCTGCTGTGTTAATACCCCACATATTACCAAAAACTATATCAGGCTTTTCTTTCTTAATAACTTTACACATATTAAAAAGAGTTCCAAGTTTATAACGCCTTTTGATTGCATATAATTTCGTATATTGAGGGATATCCTTAAAATACACACCTCTTTTTTCCCACAGACAAAGGATAGGTTCAAAAATATCTCTGTTAATGTATTTGAGAAGATAAATAGTCCTTTTTTCAGTACCGCCACCTTCAAGAGTGCTTGATAATATCAATATCTTTAATTTCCTATGCATTTACTTTTTTTCCGAGGCAGGCAGTGTAGACGGTCACTGAGATTCTCTCTTTAAAATTATCCTATCTCTAAAGAATAAAAGTAATCCAATCGGGGATGATAAAATATAAATGAATTTATGAGTTATGGGACTTAATTGTTCTTTTAAGGAATAACCAAGATGAAGAGAAAAACGGACTACTAATGCGGATTGCTTTAAAAGTCGGCATAATGACTTCCTATTAATAAATTCTAATGCCTGCATATTTGATAATCTATATCCATTTGCACTTTTTATTGCTTTTAGAATCCTGCTATATCCTTTTGAACTTATTCCTTTGGGAAGGTATTCCTTAATTCTTAATACTTCATTAAAAAAACGCATCTTGTATTTTCGGCCCATTTGATTATATATGACGCCTGGAGGAATCCATGGTTCACCATCAAAATCTGGGTAAGGATATTGTTTTATTATATTTGTTAAAAAAACAAAAGATTTATCACCTTTTACTCCCATACTCCAATATATTTCATTTGTGTTCGAATCGATTAAATCTTTTGGGTACTTAGTCCCTATTATTTTGCCATAAGGTCCTGCACACAAAGAACCAACTCCGGCAAAATTGGAGCGCTGGTCTCCTGGGATAGAATCCCAATAAAACATAAATCGTTCCAAGGCATTCTCAGTTAATAGGTCATCAGAATCCAGATGCATAAAAAATTCACCTTGTGCATATCTCAAAGCATGATTATGAGCACGATGTCTTCCTCCATTTTCCTGCCATATATAAGTTATTGGGAAGGAAGATTTTTCTTTAAGGCTTTCGATCTCCTCTTCTGTTCCATCAGTTGAACCGTCATCAATTATAAGCCATTCGAAGTTTTTATATGTCTGTCTTTCAAGACACTCATAAACTCGTTGCATATAGCTCCTTCTGTTATAAGTTGTCATAAAGACAGTAAATTTATATTTTGTTTTCATGCTATTTCTATTTTTTGTTTCCGGTCCCTAATGTTATTTAAACTGAGCAATATACCTGTAACTATCCATACAGATGCATCTCCCTTGAAAAATCCTGCATTATGAAAGAATATGTTAAAACTGTATGCAGCGAAAAATGCCGCAATCACAATGGCTAACACTTTTTCAAATTCAGACGACGCGGATACATATATCCTTCTGCAGGTAATGAATAATTCAATAATAAATAATAAGGAAATAAATCCCGCTATCCAGCCAAAATATACAGTATTTAATAAGAAGTGATTATGTGGCCCAGATTTTGTTGCATTCTCCCATCCTGAAATATTTTCAAATTTATTTGAGTTTTTTTTAACATATTCCTCATATCTTTCATTTCCAATTCCAAATGGTTCATTCCATATTATTTTTAATCCTATAATAGAAAAAGGTTTCCGAACGCTTAAACCCCTTTTATATCCAGATATATTCATTATTCTTGCAATAGCCGTGTTTCTTTCTAGGTAATTAATATTCGAAATTAATAAAATACTCAAGGGAGCTATTATTAAAAAGAGGATCATTAATCTTTTTTTTAACAAAATTGCCAGCATCAAAATTCCGATAAGAAATGCTGCTATCGCTGATTTTGTCAGTGAAAAAATTAATCCCCCAAAAATAATCAAAAATAACAACCAGTTTTTAATATATTTTTTTTTACTTTTTATATTCATCCAAATTGGAAATGATAGAAAAGCCCCCATTAACATATCACATGCAAAGGGAAAATTAAGTAATTTGAATCCTGTAGCCAATGGCTTTTTCATTACTAAAAGTGGAGTAATTTTTCTCAGTATATTTCTTAAATCTACAAAAATACTCCCTAAAAAAACCTGGAAAATACCAACTACAGCGGAGATCCCGCAAAAGATTATGACTACATTTATGAACCTTTTTAATTTTTGTTCATCCGTGATAAAATATTGTATTAAAAAGGCGGTAGATATGAACCAGAAAGACTTACCTAATAATATATGAAATCTATAATCGAAAATAGAATATCCATGAATTAACACCTGAACAAAGAATGCCCACAGATAATATACGAATACAGTGAGAAATATTACAGAATTTAAAGTTGGCAGTTTTATTCTATAAGAAGGGCCCTTAAAATATTTGATTATCCCTAAAAGAATGGCATAAGGCACAAATAAGTTCCTGGGGCTCACTCCAAAAAACAAATCAGAGGATGCCATGGTCAGTTCAGTAATGACAACAGCATATAAAGCTCTATTTATATCGTCCTTAACCCATAAAACTAATATGAGAATAAACGGGATAAGGTACAAAATATTAGTCAAAACACAAAAACCTTTCTTCCGATAGCTTCATTGATAATTTTTCTTTCTTCTCTAGAAAAACATTTATTCAGATTACTCGCTGCCAAAAATAATAAAGCTCCTAAGAACATTATTATTAACAAATACCATAAATTAGTGGCATAACTCTTAACAGTAAAAAGAAAGATACCCATGAGTATTGTATTTATTAATATTTTCAAAAATGCCCCGAATTGATATTCTGTCCTTAAAAACCGTGAAACTCTTGTCTTATAGAATAACAAGATAAATACACCGGTAGATCCGGAAGCAATTAAAGCCCCAGTCATTCCAAGCCGGGGTATCAAAATCATCCCTAATGAAATGTTGTAAACAGTGAATAAAGTCGCTAAAAGCATTATATTTATTTTCTCTATTGTTCTTAAAACAACTTCAAAAGGGTAAATAAATGCTCTTATGAAAATAAATATCAGGGCTATTCGGAATAAGTGATTAATTTCAAGATAAGAAGAATCAAATACAATTTGAATAATGGGTTTGGAGAGGATAGCTACTCCTATAAACATGGGCAAGGTTAAAAAAAAAATCACTTTGTTATAAAAAGTAAACATTCTTTCTAACATTCCCTTATCATCAGTCTGGGTATATCTTCTTATAAATATAGGCAGAAAAAGATTTTTAAAAATCTTCGCCGGGGACCATTCTAATAAAATCAGGGGAATTCCAAAAATGAAAGAATAAAGACCAACCTGCTTAATCCCAAGATAATGAGAAATTAATAAGTTATCTACCGTTATTTGTCTGGTGATATTTCCAATAACTATCAGAAATGATATATACATAAACCGTAATATCCTTTTATTAAAAATTTGAAAGTTAATCGCTCCAAGGGAGATCCAGGGAGTGGTCTTAAATAAATAAAGAATAAACAGTGTTATTTCTGAGAACGCCCAGGCAAGAACAATCCAATATAAATTTAATCCTTTATTTAATACCAGAAAGAATAAACAAAATTTTATTGCAAAGTAAGATATTCTGACCGTATTCCAATATTTATGCATGAGATTTGCCAGCAGGAACGAATCTCCCAGTAACTGGTTTTCAATGTTCACTAAAATAACCAGGGAAAAAAGTGGGATTAATTTTGTTAATTTGTCAGAGGAACCTAAGATGGAAGATAATTCATTTCTAAAAATATTTATGATTAGTACAAACACTATACCTAAACTTAATCTTAAAAATATACTTGCGCTAAAAAGATTTTTTATTTTATTAGATTCATTTTTCGATCTGAACTCAGGGATATATCTTTCTATTGTTTGAGGAAGTCCGAAGGAAGAAAATATTAAACCTACAGTTAATATATTGATAAGCAGATTGTATATCCCAAAACTTTCTACTGATAATTTTTTTATGACATACACTAAAATTAAAGATTTAAATAAACTAGATCCAAATTGGCCCAGATAATTATATATGCTTCCTTCTATACCTTTTTTAGTAAAATATTTTTTCATAATTCTTCAGTTTTAAAATTTTTAATAATGAAAAACTAGCATCTTTCTATTGTTTGGTCAGAATAAAGGGATTCGTGGAGAAAATCTTACATTTTGTACTTGAATTTCCCGAGTCGAATAACATATAGTAATTATGAATCCAACGGATTATTTACAGAAATTAAAAATATATAGGAGTTACCAGCTAAATATAGCACACTCTCCAAAGGAGAATTTTTTGAAAATCTGCCATATCAGTAGTGGCTTGAACACAGGTGGAGCAGAAGTGATGCTCTACAAACTGCTCTCTACAAATAATCTTAAGCGCTTTGATCATGTGGTTGTGTCATTGAAGGATGAGGGGAGCATAGCAGAATATATAAAGAATCTTGGCGTCCCAGTATTCTGTCTGGGTATGTCTCCAGGCAGGCCAACTCCTAAAGGAGGATGGCGTTTAATAAAACTTATCAGACAGCTTAAGCCGGAAATCATTCAGGGCTGGATGTATGAAGGCAATTTTGCCGCCTTTCTGGCACGGATTATGCTCCCACGTAAGAGTAAGCTATTATGGAGCATCCATTCTTCCCTTCATGAGCTAAATAAAGTGGACTGGTTGACCCGAATGCTTATCCGTCTAGAATCAAAACTATCTCTATTCCCCAACTTCATTCTTTACAATTCGAGAATCAGCATGGAACAACATGAAAATTTTGGATTTTCCTCTAAACGTTCCTTGCTTGTACCGAATGGGGTTGACTGTGATCAATTCAAATCCAGTGGCAATGCACGCCTCAAACTACGCTCTTCATTGGAACTAGACTTTGATACATTTTTAATCGGACGAATTGCTCGCTTTCATCCAGAGAAGGATTATGCAAATTTAATTCTGGCTGCAAAAAAATTAATAAGTAAATTTCCTAATGTGCATTTTGTTTTTTCAGGCAGGGAAGTGATTCAATCCAATACCAGCTTGGTTACCATGATACAGGATACAGGATTTGCAGAGAAATTTCATTTGTTGGGTGATAGAAGGGATATCCCCGAAATTATGGCAGGTCTTGATGTTCATGTTTCATCGTCCAGGACCGAGTCTTTTCCCTTGGTCATTGGTGAAACTATGGCCTGTTGTGTGCCAAGCGTTGTAACTGATGTAGGAGATTGTCGTGAAATTGTTGGCGAAACAGGAAGAGTGGTTCCTCCTAGAGATCATGAGGCACTGGCGAATGGATTGGAGGCTTTCATCAAGATGGACAGTGCAAAACGGTTCATGATGGGAAAAGCGGCAAGGGAACGGATTGTCTCCCGCTTTTCTCTACCCTCAATTGCAAAACGGTATGAAGCACTTTATCAAGAACTTCTTAATGAAAAAAACTAAAAAACGGTTAATATTTCAATAAAATATGAGAGAAAAATAGACTAAATAAGGTCTGTAAAGTAGTCTAAAATTTGTCGTCCTATAATTTGAGAAGAGTGAACATCCTGGAGTCTTTGAAAAGCATTTTTAGCAATAGTCCTGCATAGCCGTCTATTTGTTTTGAGTTCAATCAACGCATTTGCTAGAGCTGCAACGTTTCTCTCTTCAATGACCAGACCAGTATTTTTATGTTCGATTAACTCGGCTATGCCGCCTGATTTAAAGGCAATAAGTGGTACTTTAGCTGCCATCGCCTCAAAGAGCACATTAGGTGAATTATCCTCAAAACCTTCGTGCCTCACTGAAGTCACTAATACAACATCGGCAGTAAGAAAATAGTCCGTTTTCAATTGATGCTTGACGAAACCTTTAAAAAAAACTTGTTCGCTAACACCTGATGATGCTGCAAGATTTTTTAACTTATCCTTATCAGGGCCATCTCCCACATATATAAGTTTGATTCCTTGACGCTTGCCTTTCTCCATACTGCTGAGTGCCATGATTGGGAATTCTGGGCCTTTTCTGTTTACTAGGCGACCACAGAACATAACCACAAAATCTTCTTCAACGAATCCTAGCCGACCACGGATATTATGCCGACTTTCATTCCTAATGAAATCATTTGTTTCCATAGGAGTGCGCATTATTCTAATCGGTGCGTGGTCTGGTTGAAGATTTTCTATCCACTGCTCGACATAATGACTTAGCGAAATTATTCTATCAGCTCTTTTATAGCCCCGCTTTTCTTCTTCAAGGAAATATCGATGTGTTGGACTGTCATTTTTGACTTTTTCCTGACTAATCAGATCTCTGTTTATAGGATAATGTACAATTAGTGTTACAGGAATACGTATTAATTTTGACCAGAGATATACAGCGTTAACGACAGAAATATCATTCGCCCATATTAAATCATATTTGGACCTAAGATATTCTAAAAGCAATCTTAAGCTTAAAATTATTTTACTTGCTATATAAGTCAACCTTGTTAAGCCTTCGCGTCCTTTTAAAATAGAATCCGTCTTGTTCTTAAATGATTGGTGTACCTCTCGATATTTGGACATACCGAAAATGGTAACGACTCTCACATCACAGTCATAACTCCGTAAGACATCGGCAACTGTATTAATATATGTGGTCACTCCGCTTTCATGAGGCCGACCATTAACTGCTATGGCTATTTTCATTCTTATTCCAATGATCTAAAACTGCTATTCATCTTATTTGGGATATCTATTATCTAGGGTCTACTGAAAAAAGCAAAAACATCAATTAACTTCTTGATAATACTATAATTATATGATATGCTGCAGTGGAATTTCAAGGTCAAAATGCAAGGTTTTTCGCAAAAACCCCTCAAAAACCTTG
>Ga0268279_1000060_pt1 | contig 87724 bp, 70 predicted proteins | sample saktaG_6_FD_190142 | JGI IMG/M metagenome (GOLD analysis project Ga0268279, IMG submission 190142) | Saline water microbial communities from Sakinaw Lake, British Columbia, Canada - sak_2010_1_5_80m | ecosystem: Environmental > Aquatic > Non-marine Saline and Alkaline > Saline ...
CTCAGATCGTCTTCCACGATTCATGACATGGTACCATGCTCCCGGGAACTCTATTCTAAGTGGACGTGACATGATTCATCTATACCATTTTGCCGACTAATGGTCAAATGTAGACTTGACCCCTATAGATTTAGATTGGACCCCTATAGATTGACCCCTATAGATTCTATAGAACCGCATTTTTTACACAACATAGAGCTAACCGGGAGGCGGGCGCCCTTTTCCGCCGATCCGGTTCAGCGCCTCGTTGGGCAGTCCTTTTCATAGCCTTTTCCCGGCCGTTTCACTTCAAGAAAGACTGTGACCCGACTCGCTCATTTATTGCGTCGTACAGGCGTATGTTCTTAAGTTCCTTCCGTAGAGCTTCAATGACCGTCTGTGCTTCCTCTTTGCCAACTTGACTCTCGGGTAAAACAGGGCTGAAATCGATGTTCTTTTCTACGTAAAGCGATGAGTGACGTTTTTGGAGAGCAGCTGTCGCTTTGCTACGGTCGTACTCAATCGTGGAATCAGCGATGCTGGCAGGGTTCAATACGAACCGCCTCCAGTTATACGCAGATTTCAGTTTGTGATCCCTGAAGGCCGCCTCGAACTCCTCCGACGAAACCATTTGGTTCAAGAAGTCGGCCACGAGTTGGGACTTGCCGGTTTCTTCCCAGCCAGTATGAGCAAGGGTAAACGCTCTTGAATGGTGGCCGTTCTTGAAGAGCAAATCCGCTTCTGACAAGAGGGCTTCCGCGTTTTTCAAACATGCGTCATGGAGACTAAGGAGTCTCATGACGATTCGCATGTCGCCCTTTATGTCGAGAACATCCTTCTTTCCCTTTTCAGTCTTCATTCTTTATGTGCCTAACCAATTAGTATATAGTTTCAGTATAACTTTCTGAAAATAAAAAACTTGACAAAGAATATCTTGATTTATTGTAGTTATCTAACTGTATAACTTCAAATATGCATGTTATCCGGCAAGGTGGATAATTTCATGAAACAGATCCCTTCTGAAATCAAAATCCCCTATGACGCTCTTCTGCTCAAAAGAGGTGTGCCGCCGACAGTTCACTTCTATTATGAATAATGAGAATAATTATTCCAGATGCTTTTGACATAAACAACAAAAAAACCCCGTCTCTGTTTGAGAGAAACGGGGTCTTGTTGCGATTAGCTACCATTTTTAGGACCTTCTTTTATTTAAGGAGAAAAGATCATTTGTTGTTTGTTAATATATGGCACCTTCTATTCTTTTATTAAGACTTTTGTATGGTTAACAAAAAACCTTAGAATGTCAAGGGATTTCATCAACTCTTGTTAGGAGTTGAGGATTTTATTTGCACGGCACGGACAAACAAGTTTGTCCATGGCACCCATTTTGTTATTGTTTGTCCATGGCACCCATTTAAAGATGACGGCATTACAGATTTCCAAGCGAGCCAGGAATGATTTTGTTGGCAAACAATATCACAACAACCATGTGACAAATGGAGGGTATATCTTTAGCTTCTTTCGTTTAATGGCACATAATTTCTCTCTTTAGGCCCCACATATACCTGACGGGGACGATGAAGCCTCTTTACCGGATCCTCACGACCTTCCTTCCACTGACTGATCCAACCGGGAAGGCGTCCTATCGCAAACATTACCGCAAACATATTGATTGGTATTTCCAGAGCGCTTAAGACAATTCCGCTATAGAAATCCACGTTGGGGTAGAGCCTGTTATCAATCAAGTACGGATCTTTCAATGCAGCCTCTTCCAGTCTCTTCGCTACATCAAGGAGTGGATCATGCCGTTCAATCTTATCGAGAACTTTGTCTGCCATCTCTTTCATGATTCGACCCCGTGGGTCATAATTTTTATAAACCCTGTGGCCAAATCCCATTAAAAGAAACGGGTCGTTTTTATCTTTTGCTCTGGCTATGAACGGCGCAGGGTCTCCACCGGCGTCATGAATTTCTTGAAGCATTTCTATAACAGCCTGATTAGCTCCCCCGTGGAGTGGTCCCCACAAAGCGCTGATCCCCGTGGAAATAGCCGCGTACAAATTGACACGAGCACTCCCTACCATCCGCACGGCGGATGTGGAGCAGTTCTGTTCATGGTCGGCATGGAGAATCCAGAACACATTGAGGGCATGTACCATATCATCATCGATGTTATAAGGACGGACGGATGAATCAAACATCATATTTAAAAAATTTGCACAATAACTGAGGTAGCACGATGGATACACTACCGGAAGACCCATGGAAATTCTGTAGGACATAGCTGCCATAGTCCTCAGCTTGGATAAGAGACGGGCAAATATTTTTTCGATTTCATCCTCTTCCGATGTCTCAGGATAAAACGCACGTAAGGCATTCACCATCGACGCGAGGATCCCCATGGGATGTGCCCCCTTAGGATAACGCTCGAAGAAATGTCTCATATCCTCATGAACAAGTGAATGATCATTCAGCATAATTGAAAAGCTGTTAAACTCATCATTCATCGGTAGATCACCATGGATTAAAAGATACGCTGTTTCGACGAAGCTGGAGTGTTCTGCCAGTTGCTCTATGGGGATGCCCCGGTACCTTAAAATCCCCTCTTCTCCATCCAGGTAAGTGATACTGCTACTACAACTGCCCGTGTTTCCATAACCCGGGTCAAGAGTTATCAAACCCGTCGTTTTAGAAAGGCTGGAAATATCGATCGCATTATTCCCCTCAGTAGATTCAACTATAGGCAACTCATATGTTTTTCCATCAACAATCAATTTTGCGGTTTTTTCCATAAATTCAATCCTTTATTGAAATTTACCTCCTCTCTTCCACTTCAAAAAGGAAAAGGCATTAAAAAGTGACACCTCAATAAAAACACATAACCTTTTGAGATACCACATCGGCGACTATGTGTATGTTTTCTCCTTCTGCATCGTATACCTTTACAACATCACGATAAGCAAGGGAATCAGGAAGAATTTTTTCTAACTGGTTGGGTAATCCTTTTATATATGTTTCATTAAATGTCACATTATCATCGCCCGGGAACAGAGCAACATAAAAGATTTTGGTTTCCACGAGATCCTGGAAGAAATGCGTCCCATACGAAAGTTCGGGCATCAGATTGGCATCCACGTATGCGATTTCCCCCAGCACATTCACATTGTTTATTTCGGAAAAACTGACAGGAACCCCCAGAGAGGGTGTAGATGATCCCCATCTACCGGGTCCAAGCAGCATGGTAGGCATCTTCTCTCGACTCGCAATTTTCCTGTTTAATCTTCCTACCAAACGAGCGATATCATATTTGCCGCTCAATGCGATCTCATTGTATCGTCTGGGATCAATGTAAATGATTCTTCGAATCTTCTGAAAAATGGACCCCCCCATAAACTTCCCTTCCGAACGAAAGATTATATTGTCTTCATCTACGTCGTCGGGAAACTCTATCCTCGTTTCCACTCCCATGGTCTGTAATGGTCTGCACTGTACCACATTAATCTGAAACATCCCATTCTTCCTGAAATTTACAGTAAATTCAATATCCACCGGATACTGATAGATCGTTTCCAGCCTATGGAGCATATTCTGCATTACTTTAGTAAAGGACGTCTTCGATAAAAGCTCGTCAAAGGTGATAATCCATGCTTCCTGATCCTTAATTCCCATTTCTTTTAATTTTTTAGCCGTTTCATGATCTCTGACCGCTATCTTCTCCATGTTTAAATCAGGTTTCTGTCCCATGAGATTTAAAAGAGAAATCGTCTGCAATTCGTTGTCATTCAGATTCAATACATCAACATCATGCTGTGAAAATTTTCTTGTATCTTCCATTCCCCCATGGGCCTTCACCAGGGGGGCATCCAATGCAACAATTCGAGGGTAATCACCTTCGACGCGATTTACTGCTCGCGTTCCCAAGCCAAAGACCATGCGAAGCATCCCGGCCCTCGGGTCCATACCGGACTTCCAGACAAAGGTATTATAAGAAATGCCGACTCCTCCCACATCGGGAAACGCGTATTGTTTTCGGTATGATCCAGATACTCGCTGAACCAATAATGCCATCTGCTCATCTTCATCTTCAAGCCCTCTCTGTACCCGATACATAAGGGCATCTTCGTTCAAGGTACTCGCATAGATTTGTCGAACAGCATCTTCAAACTGTTTGTAACGTTCCTCAGGGCTCCCTTGATTGACGCAAAAAACGCTTTCATATTTACCGGCGAATGCATTACCGAACGCATCCTCAAGCAAACTGCTGGAACGGACAATATATGGTGATTGACCGAAATATTCCACAATCTCAAGAAATTGTTCCTTAATTTCTTCAAGGAAAGATCCATTGATCATATTCTCACGGAGGGTTTTCGCTGCTTCAAAGTACCCATCCTTTGTTTTTTGCTTCATGCGTAATTTCCACCAGCCGTTCTGAACGATATAGGTGTAAAAGACATCAGAACCAATATAAAAAGAGTCATGGGGTTCTAAAACCTCGTTCCAGTTGAAAGACGTGTCTTCCGACAGGATTTTTCTCGCAAGAAGCATCCCCACCGCTTTCCCTCCGATAAAGCCTGTACCGATCAGTCTCTCTCTTATCCTCAACAGATCTTCGAGAGAAAATTTATCTTCGACAAGTATCGACATCCGCGGTTCTCTGGTAATCATTATCCGGCATATTTTGTCTATCATGTCCTGTTTCTCTTCGGATTCCCAGGGCTGATCCAGAAGTTCCTGAGCCCGCAGGAATAAGCGATCCCAGTTGTCAAGTTTCCGTTTGGCCCGTTCCAGTGTTTGTCGTGATATGTGAGAAAACAGCCGCGCTGCGTCAACACTGTTTACGATAGGAATAAACTGGTCCCCTTCCTGCAGGTGGGGCAGGAACATAGTTGGAGAATATCGCTGCCAAACCTTTAAAGGATGAACATGAAAAAAACCATCATCTCTATACGCATCAATGAGAAGTTGTGTAGTTTCTCGAATACGGGCAATAGTTTGGTAAGAATGTCTGTCTCTGATAATTGCAAAGTAAGCTACCGTATCCAGCTCGAAAAGATAAGGACAGGTAATTATAAAGAAGTTTCCGATCATGAGATCGGTTGACCATGTTGATAAGAGATCTGAGAGGCAATCAAAAACATAGAAAACCCCCTTGCCCTCTTTTGTCACGATATTATGGACTTCTGTCGAAAAGGACTCGAACCCCCCTTCTGCATCCAGATTATAAATCATAACACTGGGATGTGGTTTAACCAGCGGTTTGTGGTCGGCGAATCGCATATAGACAACCCTTCGATTATCTTCGACGGCCTTGTTCACATAGCTCTCGACAAAATATGCATATTCTTCAATATCGCCAACCCGCCAAACCACATTATCACCGATCCGTAAACTATCGATAATATTATCCAGTCCTTTAAAACCAGTACTAACCCGTTTCAATAATTTCATCTAAAACTGTCCTCCTGCTAAGAAGCATAAAATTCCTGAAGAGACCGTATATTACAGCTTCCTTCCCTCAAGGATGTGATTGCGTTTACCATGGCTGTAGCTCCCGCAATTGTCGTCACCAGCGGTATACCGTAAGCTACCGCTATGCTCCGAATTGTTACTTCATCGCGACGAGGGAGATGGCCGCTCGGTGTGTTAATCAGAAGATTAACATCTCTGTTTTTTATGTAATCGAGAATATTCGGTCGACCCTCGGCAAGCTTCGGGAGGCAAGCCACGTTGATTCCCTGATCCATAAGGACCTGCGCTGTACCGGGGGTTGATAATATCTCAAAGCCCATTTCCTCAAATTTTCTACCCAGTGCGATGATTGACGGCTTATCAGAATCCCTGACACTGAGGAACACTTTTCCTGTTTCGGGCACCATCTGACCTGCCGCAATCTGGCTCTTCGCAAAAGCCAGCCCTATGTTATGGTCAATTCCCATGACCTCGCCGGTGGATTTCATTTCCGGCCCCAGTAAGGTATCAACTCCGGTAAATCTCGCAAACGGAAGAACCGACTCTTTAACAGAGAAATATGTGGGCATCGGATCGCTCGTGATGCCCTGTTCCTTCAGGGATATACCTGCCATGATTCGTGTCGCAATCTTTGCAAACTGCAAACCGGTCGCCTTCGAGACAAACGGTACAGTTCGTGAAGCCCTCGGGTTTACCTCCAGAACATAAACTTCATTTTCTCGAACGGCATATTGAATATTGATAAGCCCTCTGACTCCAAGCTCTCTTGCTATCCGTCGCGTCTGTTCCTTCATCACGTTTACCGTTTCGGTGCTGAGTGAATAGGCAGGAAGAACCATGGCGCTGTCCCCCGAGTGGATTCCGGCCTGCTCTATATGTTCCATAACGCCACCGATAATGACATCATGTCCGTCCGACACGGCATCCACGTCAACTTCAATGGCATCTTCAAGAAATTCGTCGATAAGAACAGGATGATTGCCGGAGGCTTCAAAGGCTTCCTGCAGGAATCCTCTCAGATCAGCCGGGTTCCAGACTACTGCCATGGCGCGGCCACCAAGGACATATGAGGGTCTGATGAGTATGGGATATCCTATTCGCTCAACGATCCTTTCCGCCTCTTCAAAAGAAAGTGCCGTGTCGCTTTTCGGTTGTTTAATGCCAGTTGTGTCTGCCAGTTCCTTAAAGAGCTTTCTGTCTTCCGCACGGTCAATGGCCTCGGGTGACGTGCCGAGAATGTTCACGCCGTTTCGAGCAAGGGCAAGTGAGAGATTTAATGGTGTCTGTCCTCCAAGCTGGACAATCACACCTTCCGGTTTTTCCACTTCGACGATATTGAGAACATCTTCCAGGGTCAAAGGTTCAAAGTAGAGCTTATCGGAGATATCATAGTCTGTGGAGACCGTTTCGGGGTTGGAATTAACCATAATCGTCTCATAACCCAGTTCTCTCAGGGCCATCGACGCGTGGACGCAGCAATAATCGAACTCGATTCCCTGACCGATCCTGTTAGGCCCGCCGCCAATTATCATTATTTTTCTCTTATCTCCGGCCCTGCTTTCATCCTCTTCTTCATACGTGGAGTAATAGTAGGGTGTATATGCCTCGAATTCAGCAGCGCAGGTATCAACCAGTTTATAAACCGGTTTTATCCCCTTTTCTTTTCTAAGAGCCCGTACCTCGGATTCATTTGTACCGATGATGTTACTCAATTGAATATCGGAAAAACCGAACCGTTTGGCTGTATGGAGGGTCTCCCGGGGTATATCAGTGCTTCCTCTATAGACCTCGATCTTTTTTTCCATATTGACGATCTCTTCAATATTGTGCAGGAACCACGGATCGATATGGGTAAGCCTGGCAATATGTTCAACAGAGAGACCAGCTTGCATGGCATATTTTACATAAAAAAATCGCTCCGGTGTCGGGCGTGTAAGCATTGCCTCAATCCTTTCAGGACGGAGCTTCTGCTTAAACATTGATTCAAATCCATGGATGCCAATTTCCAGACCCCTGAACCCCTTCTGAAGAGCCTCCTTGAACGTTCGTCCTATGGCCATTGTCTCCCCGACGGATTTCATAGATATGGTAAGGGTATCGTCCACCCCCGGGAACTTTTCAAAGGCAAAGCGGGGAATTTTAACCACGCAATAGTCAATGGTCGGCTCGAACGATGCGGGTGTCTTTAAGGTAATATCATTTTGTATCTCATCAAGAGTGTACCCAACCGCCAGTTTGGCCGCTATCTTGGCTATAGGAAAACCCGTTGCCTTTGAGGCAAGAGCGGATGACCGTGAAACACGGGGATTCATCTCTATGACCACCAGGCGTCCTGAATCGGGATGAACCGCAAATTGAATATTAGAGCCTCCGGTTTCAACACCGATCTTTCGTATCACGGCAATAGAGGCATTGCGGAGTTTCTGATATTCCTTGTCCGTAAGGGTCTGGGCGGGCGCGACGGTAACAGAATCACCGGTATGAACTCCCATGGGATCGACATTTTCGATGGAACAGATAATAACAACATTGTCCCTGTTATCCCTCATGACCTCGAGCTCAAACTCTTTCCATCCGAGGACTGACTCTTCGATGAGTATCTCGCTTATCATACTTTTTTCAAGTCCGAGGGACGCTGATTCTTCAAATTCTTCAACGTTGTAGACAAGCGAACCCCCGGTACCACCGAGTGTGAAACTCGGTCGGATAACCACGGGGAAACCAATGTCTACGACAATATTTCGAGCTTCCTCCATCGTGTATGCTATTCCGCTTCTCGGTACTTCCAGGCCGATTTCGGCCATTGCCGTTTTAAACTCATCCCGGTCCTCCGCCCTCTTGATGGCGTCCAGATCCGCGCCGATCATCTCAATACCAAACCGTTCAAATACTCCCCTCTCGGCAACCTCTACCGCTATATTTAAGGCGGTCTGACCGCCGAGGGTGGCCAGAACTGCATCGGGGTGTTCCTTCTCGACTATCTTTTCAACAACATCAGCCGTTATCGGTTCAATATAGGTACGATCCGCCATTTCAGGATCGGTCATAATAGTGGCAGGATTGGAATTCAGAAGGACAACCTCGTAGCCTTCTTCCCGCAGGGCCTTGCAGGCCTGGGTACCGGAATAATCGAATTCGCATGCCTGTCCTATAACGATCGGACCTGATCCGATAATGAGTATTTTCTTGAGATCTGTACGCTTGGGCATATATCTAATTTTATTCCCATTCTATCGTGCTTGGCGGTTTAGAGCTGATATCATATACCACTCGATTCACACCTTTTACTTCATTAATAATCCGCGAAGACATCCGTGACAGGACATCATTGGGGAGCCTTACCCAATCCGCCGTCATACCATCAAGACTTGATACTATCCTGAGGGCGATCACATTTGCATACGTTCGTTCGTCTCCCATGACTCCAACAGTCTTGACCGGCAACAGTACGGCAAAAGCCTGCCAAATATCTTCGAAACCTTCGTAATTGAGTATTTCTTCCTTGACGATGCTGTCGGCATGACGGAGCACCGCCAGGCTGGCCTCAGTAACCTCACCGATAATCCGTACAGCCAGGCCCGGACCGGGGAACGGTTTTCGTTTCAAAAGCTTGTCCGGAAGTCCTAACTCTTTGCCGAGAATCCTCACTTCATCTTTAAAGAGCTCTTTCAGCGGCTCGATCAATTCAAATCCGAGTTCTTCAGGAAGCCCGCCCACATTATGATGACTCTTGATCGTTGCCGATGGTCCTCCGTGGGCGGAGCGGCTTTCGATAACGTCCGGGTAAAGCGTGCCCTGTGCCAGAAAGTCGGCATCTTTGATACCCTTTGTCTCTGCCTGGAAAATTCCGATAAACGTTTCCCCGATTATTTTTCTCTTCTCTTCCGGATCAGTTATCCCTTCCAGGGCATCCAGAAATTCCTTTTTCGCATCGACAATGGTAATATTCAGGGGATAATCATTGGTAAACATGGAATCAATTTCATCGACCTCACGTGCCCTGAGCAATCCGTTATTCACAAAAACCGCTTTCATCCGGTTGCCAATGGCGCGTTCGATAAGTGCCGCAACAACCGAGGAGTCAACCCCGCCGGAGAGGGCACAAATAACGCTTGAATCGGCAACCTGCGATCGTATTCTTTCCACGGATTCTTCAATAAATTTGCTCATTGTCCAGCCACCCCGGCAGCCTGCGACATAGTAAAGAAAATTCCGAAGCATATCCATTCCCTGAAGCGTATGAACTACTTCGGGATGAAACTGGACTCCGTATATCTTTTTGGCATCGTTACCCATCGAAGCAATAGAACAGGTAGATGTTTGTGCCAGAATTTTATAGCCATCGGGTACGACCGTCACATGATCACCATGACTCATCCAGACGTCGAGCCGATGATCCAATCCGTTGAAGATTGATGTAGCATCGGCAACATCGAGTTGCGCCGGTCCGTATTCGCCGCCACTCCTCTTCTCCACCGTACCACCCAATGCCTGTGCCAACAGTTGTAATCCATAGCATATGCCGAATATTGGAATATTGAGTTCCAGGATACCTTTATCCATGGAAGGATGTTCAGAATCGAGGACGGAAGCCGGCCCGCCGGACAGTACCAATGCTTTTGGATTCAGTGTTATCAGATCATCCTTTGTAATTGTATGATGAACGATTTCGGAATATACTCCGAGTTCCCGTATCCTTCGCGCGATAAGTTGAGCGTACTGTGAGCCAAAATCAAAAACGGCGACCAATTCTTTCATTCGTCAACCCCTGTTCATTTCTTTTTTCATCAGTTCTACAAAACGGCTGAAAAGATGTCGGGCATCATGGGGGCCCGGCCCCGCTTCGGGATGGAATTGGACTGAGAATAAGGGTAATTCCCTGTGTCTGATCCCCTCCAATGTACTGTCGTTGAGATTCATATGGGTAATCTCTATGGTATTCTTATCCAGTGAGTCTATATCAACACAGAAACCGTGGTTCTGCACGGTAACTTCAATCTTTCCCGTTGCCAGGTCTTTTACCGGGTGATTTTCCCCGTGGTGACCGAATTTGAGTTTGTACGTGTTGCCACCCAGTGCAAGGCCGAGGAGCTGTTGCCCCAGACAGATACCGAATATGGGCAGTGTTCCAATGTTGACCAAATCACGGATTGTATCAATCGCATATGTTACGGCGGCGGGATCACCGGGTCCATTTGACAGAAGGACACCGTCAGGACGTAACTTCATTATTTCACCGGCGGTTGTATCCGCTGGCACAACGGTGATGCGGCATCCTACATCGACAAGTTGCTCAAGTATGCTGTATTTCAAACCATAGTCTAACACAATTACATGAAGGCCCTCATTTTCAGCCATGACAACATATGGTTGCTCGCAGGTCACCTCCCTGACCAGGTCCCTGCCGACCAGATCGGGAGAAGCTTTGACTTTTTCAATGAGAGATTGCGTGTCCTGGTCAACCGTCGAGATGACGGCCCTCATGGCACCTGCTTCCCGTATATGTTTGGTAAGGGCCCGGGTATCGATCCCCTCGATTCCCATGATGTTGTGTTCTTTTAAAAAAGAATCGAGATTTTTTTCCGATCTCCAGTTGCTCGGCTTTCGGCACAACTCATTAACCACAAAACCCTCAAGCCAGATGGAACGTGACTCCGAATCTTCATCATTAACGCCGTAATTGCCGATCAGAGGATATGTCATAACGACGATCTGGCCTTTATACGACGGATCGGTCAGAACTTCCTGATAGCCGGTCATTCCGGTATTGAATACTACTTCGCCGTAATGTTCTCCCGGCACACCGAAGGACGTGCCTTCAAATATTCTTCCGTCTTCCAATACAAGTATTGCTTTTTGTCCCATATCTTACCTGTTTATCCTACCGGAGCGGTTACACAACCTTCTTGCCCTGAACCCATTTTCCCCCTCCCGGATCCATCAAACCAAGCTCCGCAAGCTGCCTGTAAACAACAGGGGACGGTGCATTCGTTAATGGGCAGCAAGCATTCCGATTCTTGGGAAACGCAATCACCTCTCGTATCGATGATGTATCAAGGATCATGGAAACGAGCCGGTCCATACCAATCGCTATTCCACCATGCGGCGGTGTCCCATACTCAAGGGCATCCAAGAAAAAACCGAATTTTTCTTCAACGTCTTCTTTCGACAGGCCAAGTGCCCGGAAGATTTTTTCCTGTGTATGTCGTTCATTAATGCGGATACTTCCTCCACCCAGTTCCTCTCCGTTTATCACCAGGTCATACGCCCGTGAACGGAGTTGAAGGAGTTTTTCCCGGTCATCGGGATTGAATTCGCTTTGCTGTGGTGCCGTAAACGGGTGATGGTTCGACGTTATACCGGTTTTAGTCGATTCGAAAAGCGGGAAATCGGTAATCCACAGCGGCGCGTATGTTTTACTCGGTATAAGGTTGAACCGATCTGCAATGTTAAGCCGGAGCAGACCTAAAACATTATTTACATTCTTAGATGATTGATCGGCAATCATAATTATAACGTCACCGTCTTCGGCCTGAAAGCGTTTTAGTATTTCGTTTTGTTCGCCTTCACTGAAAAATTGCACGATATTTGATTCCAAAACCCCATCAACAACCCGCATCCATGTCATGCCCCTGGCGCCAAAGGATGGCACAATCTGTTTTGCGTATTCATTCTGTAGAACATTTTTGCTCAGTTTTTTCGACTGGCCATTTATATTGATTCCTTTGATGCTGCCATTTTTTTCAACAATATTTTTGAATATTCCGTAGTTAGTATCTCCAAATATATCGGTGGCTTCAACAAACCGTAAGTCGAAACGGATATCAGGGCGATCCGTGCCCATTGTGTCCATAGACTCCTGCCATGTCATCCGGGGAAACGGCTTCTGCAGGACAATGTTTTTTATGGCGAACACCTTGACAATGAGTTCCTCCATGATTTCATATATGAATTCCTCATCGACGAATGACGCCTCAATGTCAAGCTGGGTAAACTCGGGCTGCCGGTTGGGACGGAGGTCTTCGTCACGAAAACACCGGGCAATCTGGAAGTATCTCTCCAGCCCTCCAATCATAAGAAGCTGTTTGAAAAGCTGTGGTGACTGGGGCAGAGCATAAAAGTGCTGTCGATGAACACGGCTCGGCACCAGATAATCCCGGGCACCTTCCGGCGTACTTTTTGTGAGTATGGGTGTTTCAACCTCAATAAAACCATTCATGCGAAGGTAGTCACGGACACACCCCGTGATTTGATCCCTTTTTATGAGATGCTCCTGTATCGTGGGACGCCGAAGATCCAGATATCGATATTTCAGCCTGATATCCTCTCCGACCGAGCCTGCACTCGAAACAGTGGCTCCCGTAACCATGGCCTTTTCTGATATGGGAAAAGGAATCGTTAGGGACTCGTTGAGAATGATAAGATCCGATGCTGCCACCTCGATCTTGCCGGTCTCGATATTCCGGTTTTCAGTATCCTCACTACGTTTCACCACGCGACCGGTAACAACAACACAATATTCATTCCTCAGTGAGACCGCTCGCTCATATACATCAGAAGAGATAAAACCGGGATTAAAAACAACCTGGACAATTCCGCTTCTGTCCCTCAAATGTATAAACAGCACATCTCCATGGTCTCTAAGAGCATCAACCCATCCCATTAGCCGTACATTGTTGCTATCCACATCGGACAAACTCAGGTATCCGCAATGTGACCGGTCCTTATATGTCATGAACTTTTCACCTGTCCTGAAAATTGTTCTTTTTGAAAGTTAACGGGGATTGCTGTTGGATAATTTCCTGTAAAACACGCCGTGCAGTGAAGATTGCCTTCCTGGACAGCAGCGAGCATCCCTTCCACCGACAAATAAGCCAGAGAATCCGCTCCTATGTGCTTTCGGATCTCTTCGACACTCTCGGATGCCGCAATAAGTTCTCCCTGGTTCGATATATCGATCCCATAAAAACACGGAGAAACAACGGGAGGAGAACTCACTCTGACATGAACCTCGGCGGCACCGGCATGTCGTATGAGACGAACCAGTTTCTTTAACGTTGTACCGCGAACGATTGAATCTTCTACGACAACAACCCGCTTTCCTCTCAATACCCCGGTGACGGGGTTGAACTTTACCTTTACATCAAGATCTCTTTCTTGCTGGTCCGGGGCAATAAAACTGCGCCCTACGTAATGATTCCGAATGAGGCCTATCTCGAAGCGCAATCCGGCGACCTGTGCGTACCCGAGAGCAGCAGTATTTGCCGAATCGGGAATAGCTATAACAATGTCTGCATCAGCAGGAGCTTCCTCAGCAAGTTTTTTACCCAGTTGCCTTCTTACCTTATCAACTTTTTCACCGAATATGATGCTGTCCGGTCGTGAAAAATATATATATTCAAATATACAGAAGGCTCTGTTTAATGCAGGTGGTAATTTCCTGGACACCATACCTTCTCTATCAATAATGATGACTTCTCCCGGTTCGATGCTCCTGATATAATCCGCCCCGATAATGTCTAAGGCACACGATTCAGATGCTACAACGACCGCATCACCGGCTTTCCCAAGACAGAGCGGCCTGAAACCACGGGGGTCCCGAGCAGCAATCAATTTCGAAGGAGTGAGAAAAACAAAGCAGTATGATCCGTCAAGCTGTATTAATGAATCAATTATCTTTTCCTCGATTGAATCTTTTTGTGATCGTGCAATGAGATGAAGTACGATCTCACTGTCCGATGTTGTCTGAAATATTGACCCCTTCTCCTCCATACATTTTCGAAGATCAATCGCATTGACTATATTTCCGTTATGTGCCGCTGCAATCTGTCCACCTTTAAATTGCATTAGTAACGGTTGGGCATTTATAATGCCCGATGAACCTGTTGTCGAATACCTGTTATGACCGATGGCGGATGCTCCGACCAATTTTAGCATGACATCAGGATCGGAAAACACTGACCATACCAGTCCCATATCTTTATGAAGCACAATCTGCTGTCCATTTGAAGCAGCAATACCGGCACTTTCCTGACCCCTGTGCTGAAGCGCATAGAGCCCCAGATATGTTTTATCAGCAGCCTTCGGATCACCGAAAATCCCGAAGACTCCGCAAAATTCTCGTGGACGATCATGAACGTTTCCGGAAGTGTTTTTTCCTTGTAACAATTTTTTCAGATTCACTAATTTCAATCCATTCTTGTGATTTTTAGACATTTAAGTGCCGACTCAAGGCGATCACTACTGTCCGTTTTCCCTAAAAGTTACCGATAGGGAGGACTGTAATATCATAATATGACATCTTTGCAACCCCAATACTACCGTTTTCTTTCTCGTAAATACTTGTAACTTTATCCTCCAAAACAGATCCTCGAAATTATATATTTAGTTGTCGCTGTATGCCACGCAGAGCAACCCCCGCAATAGTACGCAATTATGATGCCATCACGTTAAAAAAAATTAAAAGCAGCATATCGTGATGATATTATTAGGTATACTTGGACACAGAACGACAGGACCGCAACGTACTCCTATCGAATAAACTACATATTTGTGGAATTAACAATGAAGACCTACCGATATGTGCAAGAAAAAATACCTTTTTGGGGCCTTGAATTGATGATCTGAGGAGACAATAGCGTAGCGGCTTAAATAAGAAGATTTACCTGAACGTAAAGCGCCTGAAAGAGGCCCCACAAAAAACCACACAACCGTATGCTGTTCCCACCTTTTCTACAAAAATGTCATTCATATCGTTGAGCTGTTTCAGTTCCCCTTTAGTTATATATCGAAAATTCAAATAGTTATATAAAAGTGAATTCTGGCACGTAATTTGAAGTACCAGGACTTAACTACATTTTGGAAGGTCAAGCTACGACAATTGAAGCTCCCCGCAACAAGTTGCGGGGAATCTCCGACTGTTAAGGAGGATTGTTATTTTTATTCGCTCGCTAACCCCGCTGCAAGCAGCGGGGAATGCGCTTGCTGTTCAGTTCCAATATCCGCTCTCCACTCAGGATTACGGATGAAAGGAGAAAAAAGATGATTAAATGTTTAAGATGGTTATGTCCGTTAATTCTAGCAGTTTTAGGTTTTTCAACACTGGCTTTTGCCCAGGACCCGACAGGGGCTGAGACCTTGAAGGCAAACCCTCAGGCCCCTCTTAATTATGTGTGGATTCTTGTTTGCGCTTTTCTTGTTATGTTTATGCAGGCAGGTTTCGCGATGCTGGAGGCCGGATTTTGCAGGGTTAAGAATGTCACCAACCTTATGGCCAAGAACCTGATGGATTATTGTATAGGCTCCCTATGCTTTTTCCTAGTTGGTTATGCCCTAATGATGGGGGGAGACTGGCACGGACTCTGGGGTACAGAAGGCTGGTTGATGACAGGTAAGTACTATGATGTAGGCAAGTATCTCAACATGTTCTGGATGCTGGTTTTCTGTGCCACAGCAGCGACTATAGTTTCAGGTGCGGTAGCAGAACGTCTGAAGTTCAAGGCTTACTTCATTTACAGTATTGCGGTGAGCGTTATCATTTATCCTATTTATGGACACTGGGTCTGGGGCGGTGGATGGCTTTCCAGCCTTCCCTTTGGATTGGGTGCCATCGATTTTGCCGGCAGTGGCGTGGTTCACGCTATAGGCGGTTTCGTCGGCCTGGCTGGAGCAATGGTCGTAGGTCCCAGGTATGGCAAATACATTAAGGGAGTACCACAGGCCATTCCCGGACATAGTCTGGCCATGGCCGCTCTTGGAGTCTTTATTTTATGGTTTGGCTGGTTTGGTTTTAATCCGGGAAGCACCTGTGACGCACACCACTTAAGGATTTCCATTATCGCGGTAAATACCAACCTGGCCGCCGCGGCCGGCGCTTGCGTAGCGTTACTCGCAGCGTACCTGAAAACGGGTAAATGGGATGTGGGTATGGCATTGAACGGCGCTGTTGCCGGTCTGGTGGCGATAACCGCGCCCTGTGCCTGGGTAGAAGGCTGGGCAGCGATTGTAATCGGGCTCATTGCCGGCGTGTTGATGTATGCCAGTGTTCGATTCTTTGATAACAGAGGGATAGACGACCCTGTTGGAGCTATAAGTGTGCACGGCACCTGCGGACTGTGGGGGCTGCTCGCTGTTGGACTCTTTGCCGACGGAACCTACGGCAATTACGCTATTGAGGCGCCATTTGCCACAGGTCTCTTTTATGGCGGTGGGTTTAATCAGCTTATTGCCCAGGTTATCAGTATTGTGGTGATTTTTGTCTGGGCCTTCGGCATGGGATATATAGTATTCAAGTTGATGGATGTGACTTTTGGTATCCGTATTTCTCCTGAAGAAGAGTTGCTGGGATTGGATATCACAGAACATGGGACACCTGCATATCCGGATTTTGTGCAGCTAAACAGGTAAAAAGAGGGAGAAGTTAAATGAAAAAAATAGAAGCGATAATCAGACCGGAGAAGTTGGATGAAGTGAGAAAGGCATTAAAGGATATAGGTTATCCGGGGATGACCACCGTCCATATCGAGGGGCATGGCCAGCAGAAGGGCACGGTCGAGCAATTTCGTGGCAGGGAATTTAAAGTTGAGTTCCTGCCAAAGGTCAAGATTGAAATCGTTACCGAAGACGGGGATGTGGACCGTATTGCCAAGACTATAATCAAAGCGGCCAGGACCGGTAAAATAGGCGACGGCAAAATATTCATTGTCGAAGTGGTTAATACAATAAGGATACGTACCGGAGAGGAGGGTGATAAAGCGATAGGCATTACTTCAGATAAATGACGATGTAGTTAAGGAAAACTATCATCAGGGAACAATGTGCCCGCAATATAATCTGACGTGGCGACATTTTTCCCTGATCGAGGGAGATGAAGTTACAAAATGTCCCTTTTAAAAATTACAAATTAAAATACGGAAAAAGGAGAAAAGTAATGAGGAAAGAACGTAAACACACAAGGCAATTTATGGCAGTTTTGATAGCTTTAATTTTAATCTTTTTCAGCATTACCCCCGCCGTGGCGGAAGATGATGAAAAGCCCACTGCCGACCTGTCGGTTTCAGTCTTGAGCGCCTACATCTGGCGCGGGCAGGAATTAAGCAAGGACAGCGCCGTTGTACAACCTTCCATGACGGTGGGTTACAAGGGCTTTTCAGCCAATATGTGGGGAAACCTGGATACAGATCCCTATTCGACCACAGCCGGAGTAGACAATCCTTCCAAGTGGAACGAGACAGATTTAACGCTTTCATATTCCAGAAGTTGCGGCATTTTCAATGTGGGGGGAGGCTATATTTACTATGGCCTGGACGGTGCTAAAGACTCTCAGGAAGTCTTTTTGAACCTGGGTCTTGATACCTTGCTGTCGCCCTCACTGACAGCTTACCGGGACGTTGGCAGTTACCCGCACTGGTATTTCCTCCTGGGCATCTCCCATTCTTTCAAAGTTACGGAGAAAGTCTCCCTGGAACTTGCAGCCTCGGCGAGCTATCTAAAGAGCGAGGATTCGGATGATTACCCGGAAATCAACGACAGCGGGGCAAGTACAGGCAATAAATTTGAGAACTTCCACGATGGCGTGATCTCTGCGAGTTTGCCCATATCCGTGGCAAAATACATCTCTGTAACTCCTGTAGTATCGTGTGCCTTTCCTCTTTCAGGTGATGCAGGTGATGAAATGAAATACCACAGCAAGAAGGGTGATGACAATGTGTTTGTTTTTGGCGGCTTGACCTTGAGCATGGCCTTTTAATAAACTATGTGAAGCCCCTCCCACAGGGCGGGGCTTCCCGGTAAGGAAATCGAAGATTCATGAGCCGAAGGCGAATCAATTGAAGATTCATGAGCAAAGCGAATAATATATTTTTTATATTGCGCCCCCTTGGGGGATGCGCTCCCGGTCAAAACAATTCCTTCCCTATCTTGGATTTTGTCTGGGGCATCAGCTTTTAGCTGATGCCCGGGGTACCAGGCTAGAAATGAATATCCTGCTGTAATACTGTTGTTCAATACTGAGCAAAAGCGCAAACAAATTGATATTTAAAGGAGGTTTCTAAATATTCCTTAATTTCAAAGGGCAGCAAATGTTGATTTTCTGGGTTAACATTGCTTTTTTGCGCTTACGCGACTATCCATAATGATTAACAATCTTATGTATTGAACAGGCTCAATTAACAGATCGACAAAAGCCAATCAATTTGTTACAAAACTATATATTTACATTTTATTTCTGCTTTTCCCGCATAAGTTATGTTTCCCTTAATAGCGACTGTAAATTATCATTGACAATCTCGTTGATTTTCAATGATAATCAACTGGGTTCTGCCAACGCAACCTTAAAGTAAAAATCAAAAGAAAAGGTGAAAAATGAACAAGTTTAAATACTGTCCCGAACCAACACTCAAAACCGGTGAAAAGCTACATGGCTTCAACGTACTGAGGATTGAACAGATACCCGATATAAGGGTTACGGCATACGAGATAGAACATGTTAAGACCGGAGCCAAGGTCCTCCACCTCCATAGCGACGATAAAGAGAACCTCTATTCCATTGGGTTCCGTACTCCACCTGAGAATTCCACAGGTATTGCGCATATTCTGGAACACAGTGTCCTCGCCGGTTCTGAAAAGTTCCCATTGAAAGATGTATTCAACGAACTGGCAAGGGGGACGCTCCAGACTTTTATCAATGCCTTCACCTATCCGGACAAGACGATTTATCCTGTTGCAAGTCAGGTCCAGGCCGATTTCTTTAATCTGGCACGAGTTTACACCGACCTCGTATTGAAACCGCTTCTTTTAAAAGAAACCTTCAATCAGGAGGGCCACCATCTTGAATTTGAAGATCCCGAAAAGATTGAGAGTAACCTCAAAATCTCAGGAATTGTATACAATGAGATGAAGGGGTCGTATTCTTCTCCTGATGCCCTTATGTACAAGGCAATCCAGGAAAACCTTTATCCGGATATCACGTATGCCTTTGATTCAGGAGGAGACCCTGATGTAATTCCATCTCTTACCTATGAACAGTTAAAAAAATTTCACCACACCTACTATTCACCAACAAATGCCCGTTTTTTCCTTTACGGCGATATTTCCACAGAGGATCACCTGGTTTTTTTAAAAGAGGTGCTCTCCGGATTCGATTATGTATCGGTCGATTCCGACATTGAAACTCAAAGACGGTGGGAAAAACCATACAGAAAGCATGGCCTATATCCCATCGGGAAGGGAGAGAGTCTTAAAGGAAAGACCATAGTAAATATGGCGTGGATGATGGCAGAAAATACCGATCACGAAACCGTGCTTCTTCTTAAGATTGTGTCCGGAGCACTGATCGGCAGTGCGGCGGGGCCGCTTCGCAAGGCCCTGATTGATTCAAATCTTGGCGAAGACCTCTCTCCCGTGACCAGCCTTGAGCAGGATCTAAAACAGGTTGCATTCGCTGTGGGGATTCGGGGAACTGATCCCGACAAGTCAGAACATATTGAAAAACTGATTCTAAAGACCTTGCGGAAAGTGGCAGAAGCAGGTTTTGAACGGGAGGTGATTGAAGGTGTGCTTCACCGGGTGGAATTTGGCGGCAAAGAGATCGTTCGCAGCCGGATGCCGTACGGCATTACACTTATGGGAAGGGCTTACCATACCTGGCTTTACGACGGTGACCCGATGGTCGGCCTGAAATTCCCCCAGACAATAGAGAAAATCAGAGAACAATGGAAAAAAGAACCCAGGCTTTTTCAGAAAGTTGTTCAGAAATGGTTTATCGACAACCCTCATCGACTTCTCTCAGTCATGGAACCGAGCCAGACCTATACCGGGGAAAGAGAAGCCGCATTCGGGAAAAGGATGTCTCGATTCAAGGCTTCACTTTCGCCAAAGGAACTGGAAGATATTAGAAGCAAGTCTCTTTCGCTCAGAAAGATGCAGATGGCACCGGACACACCCGAGGCACTGGCTGCATTGCCAAGACTGAATTTAGAAGATATACCTCGCTCCATTGAAAAGATCCCAACTGAAGAAACTACAATTGCAGGCATTACCGCACTACAACATGAAATCTTTGCAAATGGTATCGCTTATCTTGATTGTGCCTTTGATATCTCCGATATTCCTGAAGATCTGCACCCATATCTCCCCCTTTTGGGAAAGATTACCGCCGGCATGGGCGCGGCGGGTCTTGACTATGAGGAAATGGCACGCCGGATTACCTTGAACACAGGGGGGCTCTGGCACAATCTCACAGCAGGCATGACCACGGATGGAAAAAACAACTGGCAGAAGTTAATTTTCAAGACAAAGGCGCTCCACCGAAACGTGCCCGATACCGTAAGTATCGTTTCAGACATATTGACGGAAGGAGACCTCTCAGATGAGGAACGCATGCGGAACCTGATCCTCGAGGCAAAAAACAATTTACATTCCGCCGTGATCCCCTCCGGTCATCTCTTCGCACAGATGACCGCTGCTGCTGCACTTTCCACACCGGCATATCGCGATGAACAGTGGAACGGGAGGACACAGCTTAAATTCCTGAAAATGATTTCCGACGGGTTCGAAAACCGGAAAGAAGATCTTTTTGACAGACTCTCCCGCCTGCAAAAGATGATCTTCCGGAAGGAACGGCTCACACTGAACCTGACGGGAGATTCCGAAGGAATTGACCTCGTCACTGAGAGTATAAAAGGTCTGGCAGGGCGACTGGCCGGTGGCGGAAGTCGAAGGGTTCCATCCATTCCCAAATTGCACTCGAAACGCCGCGGTGTCGCCATACCCGCACAGGTCTGTTATGTGGCAAAGGTCTTTCCGGCACCGACATATTCAGATCCACTCTCGCCAACCCTCATGGTACTGGCACGGCAACTCTCAAGCAGTTATCTCTATAAGCATATCAGAGTCCAGGGTGGGGCATACGGCGGGATGTCACTGTACGATCCGATGTGCGGCAACTTTTCATTCCTTTCATACAGAGATCCCCACTTAGTTGAAACACTGAAGGTCTATGACGGCGCCGCCGCCTTTATATCAGGAAACATAATTAAAGAAGAAGAACTTGAAAAAGCAATTATCGGCACCATAGGAATGCTCGACAGGCCGATGGACCCATCGGGCAGGGGATACATAGCTATGATCCGCAACTTTACAGGCCTTACTGACCAAGATCGTCAGAATTTCCGCAATCGTGTCTTTGAAACATCAACAAAATCTCTCATGGAAGCGGCTGATTGTGTTTTAGCGCCAGCAGAGGAATCGTCGTCGGTTGCAGTGTATGCGGCGGCCGAACGCCTGAGCAAGGCGAATAAAACTCTATCTCCGGAGCTTGAAATCGAGTCATTAGTGTAATATAATACGGGCTGAGAGGTATCATCATGAAACGAAACACGACTATAATCCTGGTCATTGTATATATTATTCTGGCGGCAGTAACATTGGCAATTAACTGGGAAAAGCTCTTTCCGCAGGATAAGGAAAAACCTGCTAAACCCGCCTACAGAGCTGAAAATCCCCCCCCGGCCATAAAGAAACCGGAAATTAAAGAAGCATATAAAATTAAGAAAGGGATAGAAACTAAAGCCGAGATTTCCGAAGCACCTGCAACTGCACTCAAAGTAATCAAGCATGAAAAAGGCTATGGAGAAATACATCAGGAAGTTATAAATTTTTTCCATTATCTCGATCAGAAAGATTACATCAAAGCTTACAGTCTGAAGGAAGGAACGTACAAACATTTCCTTAAACTCATTGAAAAATTGTCCGCCAATCCACCGACCATATCCGGAGAAACACGGGACATCTACATCCTGACACACAACATAGCTCATTTCTACAGGGTAATCGGGGGAAAAGATATCTCGCTGATAAAGGATATCCTTTCGAATGAAAAGGAAATAACCGAACAAACTATGGCACTGCTTTACGAGTGGATTACAAAAGAGATAGGAAACGAGAAAAAAGAAATCAAAACCACAACTAAGGATCTTTATGAATATGCTGCTTTTTTCCTAAACACCATGGGAGGAAAGGCATACTTATCAAGAAGGGATTCCAGAACAAGAATATTTGTAACCTACTATTCCGTTCTTATACTCAATAAAGCAAACGAAGAAACTTTGAACCGTCACGGGGTAGATATCCGCCCCCATTTAAACCTTCTCCTAGAGGATATACGCTATCAGAAAAACTTGAACCGTAGAACCGAGTATCTTAAAAAGCTAAACACCATCAAAGAGAACTTAATGCCTTGACAAAAACCCTTCATTCCTCCTGTACCACAGGTTAGGAAATAATTTATAGATAACCCTTGATGTCAATCCGATATATTCCTTATCTCTCCTGTCAAACTGACAGGCCTGTATTATTTTCTCTTTAATCCCCTCCCTTGTGCCGCCTTCATTGAATATTTTATAGGCACAATTAAACAAAGGGCTATACATGTTTTTCTTTTCAAGATATCTATATACATTTCTAATTGTGTTGGGACCTTCAGGAGTTCCATCAATTTTTCCCATCACATTAATATCTGTCTCTATAGGATTTTTGTTGAATAATTCGTAGAAAAGTTTGCCATATCTGTAATTCTTGCTTGCCTCTGAAGAAACGGTAACATACAGATCCCCTACCCCTGCCTGGCTGTGAAACGCCTGGAAACTTCCACCCAGCAGTTTCGACAGCGATCGTATCTCAACACCGGACCTGGCAAATATCGTTCCTGGAATAGAATCTCCAAGATTTAAGCAATCAGCAAGACCCTTTATATTTGCCACAATATTTTTGAGCGCTCCACATGCTTCGACCCCAATAACATCAAAATTATAATATGAGGATAATTCACTCCTGTCGCACCTTATTATTTCAGACCTGACAACTTTTGACATTTTTTTGCTTCCGGCAATAGTTAAACATACAGGTCTTCCAAGGGCTATATCAACATCAAAAAAGGGGCCTCCGATACACACAATTTTATACTTATGACTTAACCCAAACAGACTGCTGTTTATCATCCGTGACGGCGTTATCAGTTCCTTTGTTTTTTCATATGAAGCCAGACCTTTGATGGGAGATATGAAGCAGGTATTTCCTTTTTTCTTTCCGATGATCGGCTTCAAGTAATTCAATATTTCTGAAAGTTTGTTCATCGTAACTGCAAGAAAGATGAATTCATTATCTTCAACAATTCTCTCCAGATCGTTTGTTGCAGAAACATTAGAGGGTAATCTCGGAACATTTTGTTTGCCACCTAATAATTTTCCAAGATCATCCGTCAGGTGTTTTGGATTAAGGTGTTCTCTATTTATTGTATGACACAATTCAGCATCATGATAATAGATTGTAACCCTCTTATCGTCCCTTCCAAACTTGTAGGCCAGAGCAGTCCCAAGCCTTCCAGGCCCAATTATCGCTATTTTACTGAAATCCAAATTATCTCCTCACGTACTAAATTGAAACGCACCCGTGCTATATAGGTAAAAAAAGGTCTGTATGTCAAGTGAATTTGGGGGTTGCATGTTCTGGTTATAACCCGAGAAACTGTACAGCCATTCCGCAGAGGCATATTGATCCACCGGCCAGTGCATGGGTATATTTTAATGATCTGGCCCGAAAAAGGTATAAAAAAACCCATGGAAACGGCTGTCTCTGTAATGGTCAAATTTGTTGATTTCTGTGATCAATAACCTTCTTTCAATCTAAAACTTTTAAAGCCTGTTCTTGCCGACCGTCTTGACAGACGGAAATCGGCTTAAATCGGTGTGGGGCAGAAATAGCGCCCCTGTATATTGATCCATATAACCGGGATCAGTGCTGAGTTCGATGTATGTCATTCGCCGTGCATGCTCGAGCTGCCTCTGACGGTGCTTTTGTGAAACCAGCACCATATATCCCCCCTTCAGGGAAGAATTCCCGACATACGAGAATTTTTCCCGCGGCAGATCAGGCATGAATAAAAGGTATCAATCGATTCGTCTGTCATCGCTTCCAGACGGCGATTACGTTCATCATATACCTTTCGGGCAAATGCCAATCGGTTTTCAACTTCCCCGATATCAGTAATTATTGTAACCTTGACTTTGTCAACAATTGCCGGGTAGTCGGAGATGAACTTGGCATGAATTATTTCGCCGTAATCTCTCAGGCGAAGCCCCTTGTCGAAACTGCTTCTGGATACACGTGTCCATACGATATCGCGCTGTCCCATATGCCATATACCTTCCGCGCCATTGACGAGGTGATGAATCTGCCGCTCCAGAATCGGCTCGAAATCGGTCTGCATCTTTCTTCCGGCCACTTCGACCCAGATGGCAAGAGGCAGAGCGCTTCCCGGTTCCACCGTATCGATATCCGGTCCGACAACCTCGATGTCGCCATCGGTGATTTGGTCCAGATCTACTGTGGTAACGAATTCAAAGGCTGTTGTTTTGTTTCCGCCAAATTCGACATGCGAATCGGCCGCTCGAATACGTTCTCCCTCGAAGGCCGGGCCGTAGGGAACCGGTATGGAAACTTCGGTGACCATGATCTTGCAGCCGCGGACTTCCAGCGCTTTCTCAACCATCGATTCGTAAGGTACTTGAGAAACGACATGTTCATAGGTACAGATTCCGGTAGGCAGGATCTGGGGAATATCGGTATCCGCAATAACGGGGAACCCGTAGTTGATAGCCCCCGCCGCTGCGGCGTATTTATCCGGCGTGACCTCTCCGAAAGCCAGCACAAAAGCGAAGATACGATTTTTGTTATATTTTAGATCGTTTTCAAAATCGCCGGGTTCTACTCCGCCGAATGAAAGGGCAGCGCGGTTGGCAAATCCAAGGGCATAGATCAATGCCGACACATCCCTGCCAAAGGGTACGAGACGTGTCTCCCATCCGAGCTGCACACCTTCTTCGGCCAACTGCTCGGCAAACTGTCTGCCGTCCGTACAGCCGGCCATGAATACATAAAGGTTCTTTTCCTGAAGCTGCCGGGCTATTTTAACCGCTATTTCATTGGAGGGCGCCGCGCCGGTAATAGCAGCAAAACCTGGGGCCGTACCGTCGACAAACTCTATCCCCCGCTCCCGCATTATTACGTCATCGGCTGCACCGAGCCAGATTCCCTCTACCGGATTGGGGCCAACGGCATATTTGCAGGCTTCGATTACTTCACATGCAAAGAGAGCGGCAACACCGGCATCGAGGGCATTGCCCAGATAGGGCAGCCAGACTTTATCTGCGGGGCGTTCGGGAAGCAGTTCTCTTGCCAGCCTTAAGACATGAAGCAGGTCATCGAGGGTCTGAACTTTTTCGCCGGTAAATGAATAAATTACCGGCAGGTAATAAGCGGTATTGGGAAAGCAGGCCGGGGTCGTTTCACCCTTTACTCGAATCGCTTTATCAAGAATACCTTCAGCACGTGAAACCCACTCAATGGCTCCATCAATAGCACTACCGCAGATTATCTTAGACACCGAGCTCTCTCCTGTCTCTCATATCGTACAACTTCCTTTCGGCCTTTTTGTCGATTCCCAGCTTTCTTCGGGACTCATCAAGGAGCTCCATGACCACTTCGACAGCCTTCAGTGGATCCTCGCATACATGGAAAGATCCGCCGAATATTTCTTTCGTCTCTTCTTCAAGGAAATGGGTAACATTTTCCGATCCTGCGATACGGAAAGGATGACCAAGTATTACATCGATTCCCGATGCAACAAAATAACAGCTGATCGCCACTGCCTTTTCACTCATCCATTCCGGGGCAACACCTACCGCGGGAATCTGCGACAGATCGTCACCGAGTCCGCCCTCAAGGACGACCTCAGTTCCCGCTTCAAGTATACGGGAATTATCGATACAGCTCCCCATATGTAAAACCGGCGGCATACCGACGGCCTCGCACACCTCACGCAGTCCATCTCCCGCGTGTTCAAGTGCCGCTTCGGGCATCATCATTCCTTCCTTCGCCGAGGCAATAGCAGCGCAACCGGTCTTAAGAACAAGAACATTTTGTTTGATCAACTCACGGGTAAGAATATTGATATAGGCGTCAACTTTCTGGTGGGGATTGTTGCAGCCGACGATTCCCACGAGGCCCTTGATGCGACCATCCATAATGGCATCATTCAGCGGGCGGAATGACGCCCTGTATGTCCCCCCGAGCATGTATTTGATCGCGTCGACACTGAACCCGGCAACAAGCGGTTTTTTTATATCGGGGATATTTACCTTTTCCGGGTCACGATTTCTAAAGTTGTCGGCGGCCCTTTTTATCAGGTCTTTGGCTGATTGGAGAGGATCTTCCCTGTCAAAGGGCAGATGCGTAGCCCCGATGGTTTTCGCAATATCCGAGGTGGAAATAATTTCTGTATGGTAAGACTTTGCCACATCGGGAAGGCTCGGCAGGCAGCACTGGACATCGATCAGCATCATTTCGACCGCACCGGTCACTATAGCAAGTTCCTGCTGGAGGAAGTTTCCCGCCACAGGGATTCCGTGCCTCATAAGGATTTCATTTGCAGTACAGCAGATTCCGGCCAGGGTAACACCATCGGAACCGACCTTCCTTGCATACGCCACGATTTCCGGATCTGAAACGGCCACTGCCAGCATTTCCGAAAGTGCAGGTTCATGCCCGTGGACAATGATGTTGACCGTCTTTTCACCCAGAACACCGAGATTCGCATTGCTGCGTACCGGTGATGGCGTTCCAAAAAGAATATCCGACACGATGGTTGCTATCCTGGAACCACCCCAGCCATCGGCAAGGGAAGTACAAAATGCGTGCAGAAGAAGATTACGATAATCATGATCCACACCTATATGGGTACGGTGCAGAGATTCGACAATAACTCGATCTATGCCTTTTGGCATAATACGATGATTTTTCCAGATATTTTGCTGTTTGACCGGTGACAGCGTTACGGTTTCAAGCGTCTCCTCCTGAAGCATGAACTCATTCAAAAAAAGATTCGCCAGGTCAAGGGTCACCTCTTCCTTGCTCCGCCCGGCCTCATCAACATTGTAAAGCCGTGCGGCATAGCGCAACGCATTTTCATCCTTGATTGTGTACTCGCCGCTATTTCCTTCACCGACCTTTTTCAGCAATAGTGTCAGGTGACGGCCGTGATCGGAATGAGCCGCTGCCCCGCCGGCAACTTCACGAAGAAAATTACGCGCCACAATGGTATCGGCATCGGCACCGCATACTCCGCGAGGAGCCTTGCCGGTTATACGGCACGGCCCCATATAACAGATACGGCAGCAACTCCCGTCCGTGCCGAAGGTACACCGTTTCCGCTGAGCGTCAACACGTGTGAAACAGGTTTGCACACAATCACTTTCCGCCTTAATCAAGGTTTCAATAGACGCAAAATCACTTACACGGTCTTCAATTTTTTTCGTTTCTTTTGCCATAATGAATACGTTTCAAAAATATCCTGTTTTATTCCCATAAGAAGTGTCCCACGTCAAACTTATTCTGTTCCCCAAACAAACAAATAAGGGCCCAAAAAAAATCTAATCCAGTCACTACCCATTCCGTGTGGATCGAATAGTGACGTAACAGCTTAATTTCACTCGTTTCATCCCGCAATTTACGGTTTATTGACGTTGATACCCGCTCCTGTCCCCTGTCAGAATATCTGCGTTTTGTTGATAATAGGTACGGAGTAAATTTACAGGAAAATTCGTCCAATATCAACTTATCAGGACAAACCGACCCGATAATCATCGGCGTACAATATGTCAATATTTTGACAATTATTTTCGTAAAGTGTCCGTATACAACTCGTTGGCATACAAAGCCGTTTCTAATCGCCTCCAAAAAATATTTTTGGGGTTCACCCCCTCGAATATCTCATAAAACTCTGAGCAGGGAATAAGTGTGATTGTATGAATCTCCCAATGAGTTTCGCAGCAATTGACAGGGAGCGAACCCCGCAAGCCCCGCCCCGTGGGCGGAGAGTTTAACTTGCCTCATCGTTTTTTGAAATGTTTTGTACACAATCAGCATCCATTTATATGTCTTCCAAAAGCGATTATTTTTGCATAATTAAATATTAGGAAGCCATAAATTGTCGTGGTGGTATGGGTTTTGCTGTTTTGTCTTAATGCACAAATTTAGTCAGGTGATTTTGCACCCGTCAAATTTTTCCAGCGGTGCCGAATGTAACGATTATACCCTTTGTGTGTATAATCTTCAGGGTTATCTTTCAATATGGGACATATTATCTGCATTACAAGCCAGAAAGGAGGCGTCGGCAAAACAACAACCGCCATCAACCTTTCGGCAGCCCTTGCCTTAGCTGAAAAAAAATCATTACTTGTAGATTGTGATCCTCAGGGCAATGCAACTTCGAGTATGGGAATAGATAAAAGCAAATTAAGAGTAACTTTGTATGATGCCATGATCGGGAATGAAATGCTAAGCAACGTGATCATTGATAGCAAAATCAGTTTTTTGAAAATGCTTCCGGCTCGTATCGATCTTGCCAGAACAGAAGCGGAACTTTTTTCGAAGCCTGGTAAAGAAAAAATACTGAGAAATTTACTCCATGATTTCAAAGATGTATATGACTATATTATCATCGACTCACCGCCTTCTCTAAGCATCCTTACGGTAAATGCGATAATCGCGGCGGATTCCTTACTGATTCCTCTTCAGTGTGAATTCTATGCATTAGAAAGTATGAGACAACTTTTAAAGACCATCCGAATCCTTAAGAAAAAATTTAACCCTGATCTTCGTATTAACGGCATACTTTTAACGATGTTTAAAAAAAATGAGGAAATATCCAGCCAGATTGCTGAAGAAGTCCGAAATCATTTCAAATACATGGTATTCAAGACAGTGGTCCCCAGAAACGTACAATTGCGGGAATCTGCTGTTCATGGAAAACCTCTGCTGCTGCAGGACATTTTATCCCAGGGGGCACGCAGCTATATGGAACTGGCAAGTGAAATCATGGCCATGAGAGCAGAGGCTGAATATTGAACAAATATCCTATTGAAGAAAGGAGTCGTTGCGTGAAAATAACAAACCCTGAAGTTATCAAGAACGGTGAAAGCGAACTGATTGACGCCATAACCGCCGATATGGATTGGGTGGCTATTGAAGAAGTTTTTTTGAAAAAACATAAATTGAATATCGATGATGACGTAGAGTACAAGAAAGGTGATATTGTTGTTTATAATAATCAGATTGCATATAAATTAGAATTTGACGTCAAAGTTAATCTTTCTATTTTACTGGATAGAGATGGAAATCATATATCCGTCTCAACTTCTCTTGATCGGGATAATGCCGCGGAAGAGGATGAAAAAAGCTTGTCAGGTGAGCCAGGTCAGGCCGATGACGAGAAAGAAAGCAGCTTTGAAGAGGCATTATCCGAACTTGACCAGCATGAACCCCCTGAAAATACTGAAATGGGTTCAACGACAGATGATGATAAGAGCTCACAGGAAAAGATTTCTGAGTTGGCAGCCACTGCCGGGGAAATAATGGAGCAAATAGAGGATGAAAAATAGGCCGCTACCGATATTTTGCTCTGGTATCGATAACGGCGTTTAAATACCACTATTTTATCTAAAGACGAAAAGGTCTAATGGAAAATAAAGCTCAAGAGAAAAAACCTGTGGAAAATAAGGCAGGAAGCCTGTTTGATAAAATACTTGGCCGTAATTTGGAAAGGCTGCTTGGAACAAAGTATGGTATCGGGGGGTTACCGGTAAATATACCCGCCATATCATGCATTATTATCCTTGCGGAACAGGCAAAAAACGAGATGGGGGGCGGGGTTGCCCGACCAGAACATTATACCCGGGAAATGTTATTTGATGAATTGACCGAAATGGGTTTGGATGCTGATGAAGTCATGAACACGACTATATCGGATATGATTCGTAGGGGCTACATGGAAATTGATGCTGATTACAGAATCTTCATCAAGGAACATACAATTAACATGGCCCAGTTGCTGGACCGCATCTTTCCAAAAATGCCAGGAATAAATCTCGTTGCCTTCCTCACTCAGACCATAGATGAAGTACAATCCGGACGTAAAAATCTTGAAGATGCCAAAAGTTACTTGGACCAGGCATTAAAAATGCACGGTGTTGCTCTTAAAAAAAGGCAGCCCCAGAAAGAACAGAAAGGGGCATCAGCTCCGGCTGACAGGCTGAGAGCATTAAAACATGAGACGCTGGCAACCATTACAAGAAGCCGGCAATTTACCAGTAGTAAAGTTATAAGAGGCTCAGACGTAAATGTTGTTCATCAAAAACCGGCAAACAAGAAAAAAACAACATACGTACCTTCTTCCGATATTGCAACGTTGCCTTCTGAAGGAATAACAGAGTCTCACAAAAACATTGCCGAATCCGTGGGTCAAACCATGGACATACCTGATATAACTTCAGCAACCCTCCCTGAAGAAAGCTACTTGACCGAGAAACTGGATTCTATCGAAAAAACCCTGCAAGATCTCCCCTTAAGCCATAAAGGATCATCTTCCCCATCAGAGTTGGAAGAAAAAGAAAACCTGTCCTCTCTGGACGTTGTCCCGGAAAGCAAAGAGGATGAAACAATTCAGATAACAGATCCGGTGCTTGATGAAAAAACGGGGGAAGAATTAGATCTTGTTCCCGGTGAAGAGATAATTGAGGGGAAAGATGATGCCATTGAAAAGAAAATTGCCGCCTTTGAAGAAGACCTCGCGATGCAATGCCCGATATGTAGAATCGCCGGTATCAAAACACAAGAAACCAGTACGGGTAAATTTTATTATGTATGTTCCGATAAAAACTGCACCTTTATAAGCTGGGGCAAACCACACCATTTTGTCTGTCCGGAATGCAGTAATCCCTTTTTGGTGGAATCTTTGCACAGAGATGGAAAAACGGTTTTAAAATGTCCGAGGGCGACATGCCTCCATTGGCAAAAACACCCTTCTGAAATATCAGAAGAAGATAACGCCTTGTCATCATCTCGGGTATCCCGGGAAACAACAACTACTGCACCTCCCCGCCGCAAAAGAGTCGTCAAAAAAAAGTTTGTCCGCAAAAAGCGATAGAAGCACGCCAGTTGTTTTATAGAAGTAGTATGGAGAAAGTGGATTATTTATTGGAATTGTATTTATGAAACACGCTACCAAGGATTAATGATCGCACTCTTTTTGATATGATTATGCCCGGAATGAGTGAAACCGAAACATTATGTGTAAAAGCAATTATTGTGACGGATGGAAATGTTTGCATGACTATGTTCCCAGTCATTACGAGGAGTGTAGTAACTCGGCAAGCTTTTACAATTACAGTAAGTTAGAGATAGAGTGGGTAGCTTCACAATATGGGTGTTATGCAGACGTTCCGGATGGCCGATAATAATACAGTGATATGAGTTTAGCCCGAGTCCGAATTTACGCTTTGTCTTTTTTCATACCGCCGTACTGGTTCATCCAACGGTCCAGTTTTTCAAAAGCGTCTTCGACTACCCTGTAAAGAGTGTCAAGTTTGATTGGTTTAGTAAAGTAATCGTCAAATCCGGCTTCCCTGCATTCTTCAATATCGAAAAGACCTGACCATCCCGTTATGGCATAGATAATAGAAATCGGGTTAGATTTGCGAATTTGCTGGCACAACTCTATACCGTTCATACCGAACAGTTTAAGATCGAGGAATATAACATCGATATTGTCCCTTGTAAGGATATCAAGTGCCTGGTCAGCACTTTCAGCCGATCGAATCTCATAATACAAATCATCAAAGGCTTCCTCAAAAAAACCTCTTACAGCTTTGTCATCATCTACAATTAATATCTTTCTTTTCATAATCAAGGTGCCCCCGGCCAATAAACTTATAAAAAGATTTCGATCCTACAATAGAGGGTAATCATATCTTTTGAGGAACCATTATCATTTTGAAAAAAGATTTTCCAGCTATTTTATGGTCAATAACTCAAGGTGACCTTGATGTTGTCACATCCCCCATCTGTGCCAATATAGGTGAGACGTTAGTCATCTTCTTTATCCAGCACCTTCCTGGCTTTCTTCAATATCTCAACTAATCTGTATGGCTTGCCGATAAAAAACACAGCGGCGCCTGCATACAGCGTCTCTTTTGTCCCTCCATTGGCTAAATAACCACTGGATATAATAACCCTGGTCACCGGGTCAATCTCAAGAAGTTTTCGTAAACATTTATGACCACCCATGCCCGGGATCCCTACGTCCAGAATCACCAGACCGATCCGACCCTTCTCCTTCTTATAAATCTCAATGGCATCCTCGCCACTTATGGCATCTATAGTAGTATAGCCATACTGGCCCAGCATGTTTGAACTGATGTCGAGAATGGTCTCTTCATCATCCACAAGAAGAATCGTCTCATTACCACCTCCTACATCCTCCTCCTTATCCTCAGTATCTAATACGCTCTATACTTTCTGCTTCTAAAACAGGAAAATATATCCTGAAAGTTGTACCCATACCGGGTTCGCTGTAACACGTTATATAACCACCATGATTCTTTACGATACCATAAACAATGGCAAAACCAAGACCGGTTCCAGGCAACTACCTTACCTTTAAGATCAACAGCAAAGGTGGCATCAGGTAAAAAGTTAATAATATCAGCATATTGTTGTCTTGATTCTCTGAGAATCTCTTCGGCCCTTTTTTGCGTGGTGATGTCTTGCAAACTTTCTATCGCTCCGGTGATTTTCCCCTCAGCATCTCTCAATGGCGCTGCGGTGAAGAAAACCCATTTACCTCTCTTACTTTTTTCAGTCAGTATTCCAACTAACTGATATGGGCTTTGTCTTTTCTTGCAGTTGATGTGATAAGAACACCATCGATGCTGTCGTATTTTTTCGGAAATTGACAGGAAATTCTTTACCGCATTTATTCCCGCCATAATGGCGGGGTATTCTGCGGGATTTTCATAAAACACTAAAGAATTTTCTTCTTTGCCCGATAAGGTACAATAGTTGCAAAAGATGGATTTGTTGCAAATGATACATTTCATGAATGAAACAGCGAGAAAGATATAAAAGTGTCGAAACCATTCTATTCTACTACCGAAGTGGCAAATTTGTTCAACGTAAACAGGGTTACTGTTTACAGGTGGGCAAAAGAAGGGAAGATTAAAGCCTATGAGGTTGGCAAGCACCTTAAGATTCCTGTTTCAGAGGTAGGCAAATTGATAAAAGACGCCGGTTTTTCAGGATCCGACATACTGGAAATTTGTGACAGTTTAAATAACAGTCAGTTGAGTGAATTCGTCAAAAGTTTGACCTTGGACAAAAGTGAAAAGAAATTGGTCGTTGCCGTTGGCGATGATAATAACGTTCTGGGGTTTATTCAAAAGACGTTTGAAGAAACGGACCTGAGAGACACCTGTAAGCTGCTAACTTTTTCGAGCGGTTTGGAGGCGGCGATACATGTAGGGGAAGAAGAACCGAATCTGGTATTAATTGATGAAAAGGTGTCGGGTCTGGATGGGGCAAAACTCGCAGAGGAAATAATAAATATTTATGATGATGTAAAGATAGTATTTATGTACGGGAATTTAGATGTAGGAAACATAGGCAGGATAAAAAAACTGAAGGGGTTCGATTACATAGTAAAGCCAATAGATCGCGATACATTATATAGGGTTGTGTTCGGTGGACTGGGGCTATAAATTTAGAAGTGCGATTTGTGAAAGGTAACTATGACAGATTATGAATTAAGAGATATTGATTTTTCAAAAATCAGTCAGCTTGTCTATGAACAATGTGGAATTCATCTCCACGAAGGTAAAAAACAGCTGGTTAAGACTCGCCTGGGAAAGCGTTTAAGAGGTGGAAACTTCAAGTCGTTTGCCGATTATTATAAGTTTGTTACAACAGAAAAGGGCACCGATGAGCTTATTGGAATGATTGACTCCATTTCCACGAACCTGACAAGATTCTTCAGAGAGGAAGACCATTTCACACTGCTCAATAAGATATTGCCTGAAATAATAGCGGATCAAAGTACTAATGCTGGTGTGTCGAAGCTGAGGATATGGTGTGCTGGCTGTTCAACGGGTGAAGAGCCTTACTCAATAGCTATAACGTTAAAAGAAGTACTCAAAAACGATAACGTCAATCTGAAGATACTGGCAACCGATATCTCCACAAAGGTACTTAAAACTGCTATGGCCGGTGTTTATCCGTACGACCGGGTGAAAAACATCTCCCCTCCCCTGGTTCGTAAATATTTCCAGATCGGCGAGGGGAGATGGAAAGGATATTATCGGGTCAAAAAAACTCAAAAGGACCTTGTGGAGTTTGCAAGATTTAACCTCATGGATAGACCGTCTTTTGGCGATACATTTGACATCATATTCTGCAGGAACGTTATGATATATTTTGACAAGAAAACACAACATGGCTTGATTAACAGATTCTACGATTGCATTAAAGATGGAGGCTACCTGTTCATCGGACATTCTGAGAGCCTGACCGGGATAACACATCTATTTAATTATGTAAAACCAAGCGTTTATCGGAAATAATTCATGAAGCGTATAGTTGGAATTGCGGAGTTTAAGGTGACCCATGATCAAGAGGATGTGTTGGTTACTTATGCCTTGGGATCATGCATTGCTGTTATTGTCTATGAGCCAAAGGTAAAGGTAGGGGGAATGTTACACTTCATGCTTCCCGATTCATCGATTGATTCGGAAAAGGCTGCCGCCAAACCGGCGATGTTTGCGGATACAGGGATACCTCTACTGTTTAAATCCTGTTATGGTCTTGGCGCGGAAAAAAAACGGATGGTGGTAAAGATTGTCGGAGGGGGCAATATTTTAGATAATAATTTTTTCAAGATTGGCGAAAGAAATATAACCGCTGCAAGAAAGCTATTTTGGAAGAACAAGGTATTGATAGAGAATGAAGAAGTTGGAGAAAATTACAACCGGACAGTCGAACTTCATATGTCAACGGGCAAAGTTATTGTCAAGAATAGCAAAGGGTTTATGCTGGAGCTGTAGGTAAATGATATCACTTTAGCTTCAATTTACATAAATTAACCTAAGCTTAAGGAGTAGTTATGTCTTTCAATGTATTGGTTGTGGATGATTCGAATGCAATGCGTAGTGTTGTAAAGAAAGTTATTTCCATGTCGGGTTTTAAAATGGATCACTGCCTTGAGGCTGAAAATGGCAAAGAAGCATTGCGAATTTTAGAGGAAAACTGGGTGGATGTAATCCTTTCGGATATAAACATGCCGGAGATGAACGGTCTTGAATTCCTGGAAGAGTTGCAAAAGGAAGAACTTTTTAAAAGAATCCCGGTTATTATCATTAGCACAGAAAGCAGGGAAGACCGTGTGAGCGAGGCAATTAGCCTGGGAGCAAAGGCGTTTATAAAAAAACCTTTCCTGCCTGCGGAGGTCAAGAAAGTTCTTTATGAGGTTATAGGGGTAGGCCATGAAGAAGAATACAGAGAAGATAATGGAGATGATGGAGATCTCGATTTTTGAGGTCTTTGACAAGATGTTTTTCATATTTCTTGAACCATCGGATAATGAATATGTTGAAGCTGACATGGAAGCTGCCGTAAGTTTTGATGGCACCATAAGCGGTAAGGTTAGGATTTTGTTATCCAGAGAAGTGGTAGGAGCTATGGTTAGAAACATGCTTGGTCTCGGAGAAGAAGAATTCTCTATGCAGGACATGGAGGATTGCTCGAAAGAGGCAGTTAACATGGTTTGCGGAAATCTCCTCAGCAAGTTTGACAGTTCGGAAAGGTTTAAAATGTCCGTTCCGGTATTTAGAGAAGTACCTGGGAAAGTTGAGTCGTCGGAAAATGTTTTGTTGAAGGGGTTTGACTCGGATGATGGAAGAGTCGGTGTAGTAGTAACCTTGTCGGAGTAAAGCAAGAATGAAGCACGTTTTTTGTCTTGATGTGATGGGAGGAATATAGTCTTGAGTAAGATAAAAGTACTCGTTGTTGACGATTCTGCGATTGTGCGGAAGATATTTTCGGAAGAGCTTTCCTGTTTTCCGGATATAGAAGTAGTGGGCACGGCTCCGGATCCTTTCGTAGCCAGAGACAAGATCCTGAGACTCAAGCCCGATGTGATTACGCTTGATGTTGAGATGCCGAAGATGGATGGAATTACTTTTCTTAAAAAGCTCATGAAACATTATCCCTTGCCTGTAATTATTGTCAGTTCTCTGACCCAAAAAGGTGGAAAGATGACGCTTGAAGCGCTGGAAAGTGGAGCAATAGAAGTCATCGCGAAACCCGGTGGTTCTTATTCTATCGGAGACATGAGTTTACAGTTGGCTGAGAAGATCAGAGCCGCCTCTAAAGTAAGAATGGTGAAGCGGGATTTAACGAGTCCTTCCGAAACTGTCAAGGCGGAAAAAATAATGGCCCTCAGCCAGACATCCAATAAGGTTATTGCCATTGGCGCCTCTACGGGTGGAGTGGAGGCTTTGAAGGAGGTATTGTCAAAGCTGCCGCCTAATTCGCCTGGGATAGCAGTGGTGCAACATATGCCGGCCAAGTTTACAACATCCTTTGCGGAAAGATTAAACGACTTGTGTCAAATTAAAGTTAAGGAGGCGGAGGATCATGATTCTGTTGTTCCCGGGACGGCATTAATCGCACCCGGTAACTTTCACATGATCTTGAGGAGGAGTGGGACCAGATACTATGTGGAGGTTAAAGACGGTCCGATGGTTCACCATCAGCGTCCGGCAGTTGATATTCTGTTCAAATCAACGGCCAAATATGCGGGGGCCAATTCTATCGGTGTTATACTTACAGGAATGGGATCGGATGGTGCGGCGGGCCTTCTGGAGATGAAGCAAGCGGGGGCAAGTACAATCGCCCAGGATGAGAAAACCTGTATTGTTTTTGGAATGCCCAACGAGGCAATAAAATTAGGTGCCACGGATAAGGTAGTGCCGCTATCCCAGGTTGCCGAAGAAATTATCAGAATGGTGTAAGCTGTGAAATATGAAAACTTGTCAAAATTGATTAATGATATCGTTTCCGATTTCCTTCTTCTCGATGAAGGAGTGATCGATGTTCCCACGGCCGGGAAGTTTCTGAATCAGTTGGAAAGTATCGGTAAAGAAGCTGAACTTCAGCAGGTAGGGCTTTTGAAGCAGGTGGTCGGGGGGGTAACAGTTCTTCTTGAAAAGATTATACTTAATAGTATTGACCATGAAGGGGGTTACAGTTCCTTTACGAAGGGGATAAATACTATACGGGAAATCAGTAACAGTTTCGAGAAGATTGGTGATTTTGCGGGAGATGTGGAAGATTTCATGGATTCAATTGGTGCTGTGGTGGATGCCGACAAGGGGAAAAAAGAAGCCGCAGGAGAAGTATCGGCAACTGATGCAGACATCAATACCAAAAAAGATGAGATGGAGAAGGAATTTGAGATTCAGGATGAGTCTTTGTTAAGGGACTTTATTAACGAGAGTTTCGAATATATAGGCGAGATAGATGTGAATATTCTAAACCTTGAACAAAATCCTGAGGATGCAGATTACATTAATGCTATTTTCAGGCCTTTTCATTCGATAAAAGGTGTAGCGAGCTTTCTTAATCTGGATGAAATCCGCGATCTTGCCCATAGTCTGGAGAATCTGCTTGACCGTGCAAGGAGCAGAGAATTAGCGGTTACCCCTGCACTTATCGATATTGTTCTTGATGGATCAGATACCCTGAAGACGATGATAGCCGACTTGCAGGAAGTTCTGAATGGAGATAAAGCCCGGCCCACGAAGCTGGATATATCTGAATTGCAAGATCGGATAGCAAATATTGATCAACAGGTTGATTCAGAAGTTGTTTCAGGTGACAAGGTCAAGAAGATAGGAGACATACTGGTTGAAGATGGAGTTATAACGGAAGATGTTTTGGAAGAGACGCTGGACATTGCTCAAGAGCCTCCCCAGATGAAGATAGGAGAAGCCTTGATTGAAGGAGGGAAGGCGACCACGAAGCAGGTATCCCAAGCTTTAAGGAAGCAGTCGCGTCAAGTTACGGAAACCACTTCGATCAGGGTGGATGTACAGAAATTGGATGATCTGATAGATATGATCGGTGAACTGGTCATCACTCAGGCGATGATCAAGCAGAACCCAGCCATCAGTGAAAATAGAGATAGGAAGCTCTTTACAGACGTTGCACAGCTGTCCAGTATTACGTCGGAGATTCAAAGAACATCCACAAGCTTAAGGATGACAACGATTAAACAATCATTTCAACGGATGGCTCGACTGGTAAGGGATTTGTCCAAAAATGCCGGAAAGAAGATTGTCGTTGATATGGTGGGAGAAGAAACAGAGATCGACAGAAATATGGTGGATGAGATATACAATCCCCTTGTACATATGGTGCGAAATTCTGTAGATCACGGGATAGAGGCTCCTTCGGAACGTATAAAGCTCGGCAAGCCGGAGCAAGGTCTGATACAACTTAAGGCCTATCATAAGGGTGGTAATGTTATTATCGAGATATCAGATGATGGCAGAGGTTTGAAAAAAGAAAAGATTGTGAATAAAGCCATGGATAACGGGCTTATTGAAAATTCGGATGATATGACAGAGCAGGAAATTTACAAGTTACTGTTCCTCCCTGGCTTTTCAACTGCCGAGAAGATTACGGATGTTTCAGGTCGCGGAGTCGGCATGGACGTTGTAAAGCAGGCCGTAGAAAAATTGCGCGGGAGAATAGACGTCTACAGTAAAGAGGGGGAAGGGTCTACATTCAGGACATTCTTTCCTCTCACTATGGCTATTATCGACGGAATGATTGTCAGGGTAGGCAAGGAGAGGTGTATTATTCCGACCACTGCAATAAGGCAATTGTTGCGTCCCGTGGTTGAGTCATATAATAAAGTGGTGGGCAGGGGGGAGATGTTGAATGTAAGAGGAGAACTATTGCCCCTTATAAGATTGTATGATCTTTTTTCAATAGAACCAAAGTATACAAATCCGTGGGAATCATTGGTAGTTGTTATTGAGTCTGAAAACAAGGCCAAGTGTCTCATGGTGGATGAAGTTATAGGTAAGGAAGAGGTAGTTGTAAAAGGCCTTAGTGACCGTTTTAGAGATGTCAAGGGAATTGCCGGAGGAGCAATACTGGCCGATGGCAATGTGGGACTCATTCTTGATACCGAAGGCCTGTTTTATATAAGCGAAAATTAATCGGTAAAGAAGTGATTGGGAAGATTAAAGGTTATAGTGGGTTAAGTTAAGCAATCTTGTAAACGTAACAGATTGTATTTATAGATTGCTTTAATACAGGCTCCCGTAATGGTTCTTGACAAACTACCAAAAACATTATCAGGAGATAGCTATGAGTAAGGACATGAAAATACTGATTGTCGATGATTTTGCAACCATGAGAAAGGTCATACGAAACCTTTTAAAACAAGGGGGATATGAAAACATTGAAGAAGCAGAAGACGGGCAGATGGCACTTAATGAACTTAAAACAAAGGAAATAGATTTTGTTATTTCCGATTGGAATATGCCGAAAATGACAGGTCTCGAGTTGCTCAAAGCAGTAAGAGGAGATGCTAAGCTGTCTAAAACCCCCTTTCTTATGGTCACGGCAGAAGCCCTTCAGGACAATGTTCTAGAAGCGGTAAAGGCGGGTGTTGACAATTATATTGTGAAGCCTTTTACCTCCGAGGTACTGAGCGAGAAGATAGAGGAAATAGTTAAAAAATATACGGGCTCTTAAAACATTATTAAGATAGGTGTTGTAAAATGGACGTAAAATATATCAATCCTTTTTTGGAGGGTACTGTCAATGTGCTGCGTACGATGGCCTTTATTGAACCGAAACCTGGCAAACCGTTCATCAAACGTGATGACTATGCTAAAGGAGATATTTCAGGCATTATAGGTCTTACCGGCGGCGCCATTACAGGTTCTATGGCTCTGAGCTTTGATGAATCATGTATCTTAAAAATCGTATCAAATATGCTCGGAGAAAAGATTCAAAACATGAATGGCGATATAAAAGATGCCGTGGGTGAAATTACCAATATGGTATCAGGTTCAGCCAGACAGCGTTTGGAAAAGGAAGGCATTATTCTTAAATCGGCACTCCCGACCGTCGTTACTGGCAAAAACCACTCTATTACACATGTCATGGGGGGGCCGAGTATAATCATTCCGTTTCAGACGGCCGATGGGAATTTTGTTGTCGATATTTGTATTGGCAATCTTTAATACATCAGCACTGGTGAGTGAAGAACCCTTCGGAGATAAACAGTAATTACAAAAAGAGAAATGACCGCGTTGAAAATAAAACATGGAGATCGATTCTATTAAAAATTGAGCTCCTACAGCCTTCTGCAGTCAATAGGTGACGCACCTGAATCCGAGGATGTTTGAGTGATATTCAGGTTGAAGTATTGTACGGCTGGACAGGCATATTCCGTTTCCCGATATAAAACTGCCACCCTTGGCAACACATAATGTGGATCCACTTTTTTCTTCATCGGCTTCTTCAGAAGATGTCAATGTCCATTCCAAAACATTTCCCAGAACGTCCGTGATTCCATAATCGTTTTCAAAATCACTGTATTTATCTACGGGTGTGGTGTCACCAATAAGGCTTTCCTCAATATTACAGGCACCCTTTACCCAATCATCTCCCCAGGGAAAGGTGTGGCCTGATGACGTCCTGGAGGCAGCTTCCCACTCTTCTTCAGTAGGCAATCTCTTTCCTGTCCAGGCTGCAAAGGCCATGGCATCTTCCAGGCTAACCTGGACAACGGGGTGGTTCCTCTTTCCATAAAGCATACTACCGGGTCCGAAAGGCTGGTACCAACATGCTCCTTTTTCTACCTTCATGTTTAGGGTGGATTTGCCGGAAAATGTCATAACATTAGCTTTTTCATTGGTCTTCCTCCGAAAGTGTCGCCCCCGGAAAACGGTTCCATAGCCGAGTATTTCGGCTGTCGTCCTGTATCCGGTTTCCTCGATAAAGATCTCAAAAAGGGCGTTTGTGACAGGGAATTTGCCTATATAAAATGAGGGCAAACTAACCACCCGTTCAGGATTTTTGTTCTTTTCTGAAATGCCTGTACCGATAGTATAGTTACCTTCGGGAACAATGAAGTATTTATTATAAAATCTGTCCCTGGCAGCTAAGGACTCGTTAAATTTCTCGGCCAAAAGTTGCGCCCGTTCCTCTTCATCGACCTTGCCATCTGATTCATCGGGATGTATATCTTGCAATAAACTTTCGATCGATCTTGTTTCACCCTCGGTCTCAACCTCCCCGACCTCTTCTAATAGCTCTTCGACCTCATCCTCTTCAACCTCTTCCTCCAGCTCTATTTCTTCGATCTCACCTTCTTCCTGCTCCTGTAAGTCACCAAATCCCGGACCTCCTGCTCCTATCCCCGGTTCCACCACATCAAGATCATCTTCGCCCTCTATCTCTCCGCTTTCCCCGGCTTCAATCTCTTCCTCCTCCGGCACGTCTTCAGCTTCAACCTCCTCAATCTCTTCTAATAGCTCTTCGACCTCATCATCATCAACCCCTTCCAGTTCTTCCTCGGGTTCTATTTCTTCGATCTCACCTTCTTCCTGCTCCTGTAAGTCGCCGAATCCCGGACCTCCTGCTCCTGTCCCCGGTTCTCCCACATCAAGATCGTCTTCGCCCTCTATCTCTCCGCTTTCCCCGGCTTCAATCTCTTCCTCCTCCGGCACGTCTTCAGCTTCAACCTCCTCAATCTCTTCTAATAGCTCTTCGACCTCATCCTCTTCATCCGCTTCTATCTGAGATATACCAGCATCTGCACCAAGAATTCCTGTCCCATTCAGCCCGGCCTTATCAGTAAGATTACGTATAAGGTCTCGTATCTCTTTTAATCTCTCAGGATCATTTTCCCCTTCTGAATCATCAAAGTATGACGAGTTTGAAAGAGTTTCACTCACAATTTTCAAGACGTCCTTTATCTGTTCTAAAAGAGCATCTCCACTCACCTCCTTCGCCTGCTTTATAAAGGCTTCGAGGGCATTGTCCCTGGCTTCATCAGACATAATAAAAACATTAGCAGGTCCTATTATGATGCCTTCCGGATTTTTCCCTTCCTCATATAGTTTCTTTAATTCGTTGTTGATTGAGGATTTGGCACTTTTAAGGTTTTTCCGTCTGTTTTTGATGGCTATGTGGTCATCACCTGTATTCCATAGAACCTTGATCAGTTCGTCTGTATCAATACCCTCTATGGTTTCAATGACCGTATCATTTTCGTAATACTCTCTGATAACACTAATAAACCTGTGTTTTAGTACCGTTTTGTTTTTATAATTAAAATGAGATAATGCCTCATCAATACCTTTAATAGTTATTGCAAGGGCCACTACGCTATCCTTTCAACTTCTATAGCAACAGCAAGATTCTTTGATTATGCTCTCTATTTAACGAAACATCGCAAATAAAAAGTGGTATAATTTTCTTATATTCCTTTTTTATAAATGAGATTCTTGATGCTTATTTAAAAACATCAATTTTTTCTTGACCTGACCTACATGCCTCTTTTCAATTGCATGGACAGCAGTAGGCCCAAAACCTTTTATTATAATCCGTTCTAAATTTTTGAACCATTTTTTTGATATTTCTGAGTAAAATTCAGGGTTTCCCATGGCCTTACTTAAACGTTTGGAAATTTCTTCACTAAAAAAAAGGTTGTAATCTGAAAAAGTAGTTGATAATGCCTGAGATCTTGAAGATTGGTTAATGGTGTTTCCCAAAAAGATTTTTTGATCTCCCAGGTTTCGATAAAAGATCATGCCGCAATGGGCACCGATAGAGAAGCCAATATGTTGTTTCCATCTTTTACCTGATTCATCCGTAAATATGGATTTAATATATCGTAAGTGCTTATTGCCTCTTACAATTTTGTCATTATTCTTCAACAAATCTATTATCTTAAAATTCAATTCTGGTACTAACCTGTCCAACAACATGTAAATATCGAGTAAGAGAAGGAAGCTGTCCAGAGTATTTGGGGTTTTATAACGATGATGCTTTGTAAGTAACAAGAACCCGTCGCCTGTATGCTTGTAATCAAATAAAACATCATTACTGTTGCTGTCGATTACGGCTTCCAATGTTTCTGACAAAAAATCAAATATTATAGAATAGATCTGTTGTTTCAATCGGTTGCTAAAAGGTTTTCTCTCCTGAATAAGGAGCCTCCGCCCAATTTCAGAGAAGTTCCTCAGATCAACAATGACAGCAAAACCAAACAAAGCCTTAAACGAATTACTTTTCATATGGTATTCTTCCAATCTTATAAAAATGTAAAAAACACAGTAGTTTCTTTATTTTTTAGGTCATCTACTGGAATTTCAAAATGTAGACTATCCCAATATTTATGGCAAGAAGCATGCCGAATTGAGATTATACGGAAAGTAGTACAAGACAGTTTTCAAGGAAGATTTCACTGATATTTTGAATCGGTTTAAGGCCATTTGCGGTTCGTTGGAAGGGATAACACTTGTATTTGATCAGGGTAATAACTCCCCAAAATGCTGAAGGAAGTAACCGGTCAGATACACTTTGTCGGGGCATTGTCTTCTTATCATCATAAAGGACTTAATAAAAGAAGCCAACAATTTTAACTGCATGGAAGTCTTTTCCTCCTCATGATGATAAGGAAAAGACGAAAATATATGAACATGATCTGCTGCAACCTCCAAAGTGCCTATCTCAAACTCATAATTTGCAGCAATTTCCTGAAAAACACTCTTTACTCGCTCTTGTATATCTCCATGCAATATCCATTTTCGATACTTAAGAGCCCCTACCAAATGATATTTGGTGTCATATACAGCATGACTGGTTCTTCTCAATCCCATGCCGTATCTATAGTATATTCAGTCCTGCCTCCGGCAGGAAAACTTTTCACAAACTTGAAGGATATTTCATCCTCAACAATTCCTTCTCTGCCAACTGTGAAGCATTTTTTTTGCTTCTGCAATTGATCCGGATATCTCCTTTCCCGGGTGTCAGAAACTGCCAAATCTCTGTTTATAAATCGTTTGCTTTGCATTCTGGTTGATACTATAGTTACTTCTGCCGTTAAAAAAGAGCCTGTCTTTCCCCTGTTCCTTGGCTTTGTACATATTTTCATCTGCCCTTTTTATGAAATCCGTTAAATCTTCCTGATTAATATACTGTGCAATACCAATACTTATTGTTAAGTGAACAATCATTTCTGCTGCAGGGTGAAATGATTCGTCTTTAAAATCCGACCTTATTCTTTCCGCAACAAGCATCCCTTTGCTTCCTTCAGTCTCGGGCAAAATAACCATAAACTCTTCACCACCGTATCGGTATGCAGAATCTGAACTCCGCATAGATTTTCGAATTAATTTGCCTAACTGAGCCAACACCTTATTTCCTTCCAAATGTCCGAATGAATCATTATATTTCTTGAAATTATCAACATCCAGCATCAAAAGGGTCAAAGGATGATTATAGCGATTTACCCGTTTGATTTCTGATTTCAACTGGTTATAAAAATGCCTTGAATTATAAAGTTTCGTAAGATCATCTATAAGACTAAGTTTTTGATATTTTTCTTTGCTTTTCTGTAGAGCTTTCTCTGTCTTTTTGTTGTCGTTAATGTCGCGTACGGATTCGATTGCGCCAATTATATTTCCATCGGAATCATACACGGGACTCGCCTTCCCCCACATAAACATTTCTTTTCCACCAACGATTATGGGATCATCAAGTTCGATGATCAGACAATCCCCTTTCCTGGAAACAAAAGAGATTTCTTTTCCTATTTCTTCTTCAGGCTTTAGTGCCAAATCAATCAATATGGGTCTCCTAACACCATAGAACGGTAAAGCGTATTCATATTCCCCTTTCCCCAACATATATTCCGCTCTAATACCTGTCATTTCTTCAATCGCCCGGTTCCACGCAATAACCTTTCCTTCAGAATCAATGGCGAATGTGGCATCTGGTAAAAAGTCAATAATATCACCTAATCGACGTTCCGACTCTTGCAGGGCGCCCTCTATCCGCTTTCGTTCGGTAATATCCTCTATTGCACCGTCTATCAATTGAATTTCACCATGTTCATCATACTGGATTGTTGCCGTTACTGAACACCAGACAATTGAGCCATCTTTCTGTCGGAGTTTCATTTCTTCATTTCTGACAAAACCGTCCTTCTTAATCTTTTGAGAAAAAAGATCTCGGTCTTCCGTATTACGGTAGAGTTCGGAAGTAGAAACCTCTATAAGATCATCCAGAGAATCGTAACCAAATATTTTGACAGCAGCAGGATTTGCCTGAAGAAATTGTCCGTGGGGTCCAGTTCTATATACACCGATATCCACATTTTCCAGCAAGGTTCGGTTTCTTTCTTCACTTTTCCGAAGTGCTTGCTCCACTTGCTTGTACTTGTCAACTTCTTTTTCTAAGCGCTTGATTTTTCGCTTCAATTGATCATATGTTGATTTTGGTGTCATTAAAAAGTCTCCGGGCATTCATGAAAACAAAAAACTCCTACACTATTTCATGAAATCACATCAGAATGCCTCGTTTTTAAATTTAAACGGGGATGAAAGACATTCTTATAATTCCCTTTCCCCCGGGTGGGAGAGGGGTGATTCATGTATTTTTCTTTCTTATCAGGAATTTTGAAAAAGCATAGACTATGCCATAATGCGATAATTGCACAATCTTCTGTAATGTCTGATAGTTAGAACTCATGGCTCAATCACCAAACAAGGAAATATCTACAAAATCACTTGCTATGTGGTTGATATGTCAAACCACTGACGTTGGGGGTATTGTTTTGAACATGGTTGGATGTGCTACCTATCTAACTGGTTTCTGACAGCTATCCCTATCTGTTCTAATACAAAAGGTTTCTTTATATAAACACCAGCGCCAAGTCCTTGGGTTTTCCTTTAAATAGTGAAAGCCGACCCCGGAGGGGCCGGCTTTGATTTAACCCTCGAAGGGGGATGATTTGCCTTGCCCCCTGAGGAAGCAAGAATGAGTTGCCCTTCACTGCGATTAAAATAATTTACGTTGTTGCTCTTCTCCCTTGTGTTCTTTGACCGGGAGCTCAGCCGCTTTGGTCAAAGATAACACTTTTTGTAAGGTTCTCGAAACGAGAGCGGTTATATAAAAATCTCAGTTAATTTGGACGGCAATCATAAAATATCATCAATGTAAATATACGCATTACATTTATTATGGCACAATGCGTGCAAATATATAAATGCAAATATCTCGACGGCCACAGCCCAATAACCCTCTAAGTAAGGGTTTATATGCGGCCGCAAAGGCTTTCCGGGCTTCTTTTTGTTCGGTTTGAATAGAACAGGTTGATTATCTGAGGGAAGTAATTTTTGCCTGTAAAGGCAAAAATTTCCTATCAGGGATCAAATACACCAAATATGCGAGGTCGCAAGAAAGGATAATGCAATATGAAAATATCAATTTATGACATTGCGGGCAGTATCGACAACAAAAAAACAAAAAATGTCGAGAAACAATCAGGGCATAATTTTGACAAAATACTTCAAAATGAAATCAAGGGATCATCCATACCTGCGAATCATCAAAGATCCCTTCCTCCGATTGATAATATATCGCCAACACAATTTGAAATCGCATCCCTGGTTGATGATAAGAGACAAAACATTGAACATGTTGAAAGTTTCATGAATGTTCTTGAAGATTATCAGAAGCAATTAGAAAACCCTGCAGTTAATCTCAAAGAGCTGGCTCCATTTGTTAATCGCCTGGAAAAGGAAGTAGAGAAAATTATGCCTTTTATGAACTCACTCCCCGACAATGATGAACTGAAGAACGTTCTCAATAAGGCCGTTATTGCATCGACCGTAGAAGTAATAAAATTCAATCGAGGTGACTACATATAACATCTCCACGTCTACATTTTTTTGTAAAATTCTTGCTTCAGGAATCCTTGGAAACGTATTGGCTTTTAAAAGGTTTTCATATTCTTTTTAGTCAAAAGCTTGTTTCTATGCGTACCCTCTCCTCTCTGGCATAGTCTGCCACACAATTACAAAGAGATTGAACAGCACCTGTTCGATCTGACCTTGATCCGCTTGGCCGATACAATTCCTGCATCTGTAACAAATATTTGCCGTTAGTGTTTATTTCACTGTCACGACAAAAAGCGATTCTTCCGAAAAACAAACTGCAATATATCGCAGGTACAATTATTGTGATACTGGGATTGTGGGCCCTGGGGAAAACGTATCTTTTGTAATGTATTTATCAAACAAGAAGTGGCCACAAAAGCCATTCAGAGGTGTTAAAATGAAGATAGTAACAGCTCAAGATACCCCTTCCTGTAAATTACTTTGCAAATTTCACGAAAGTTCAATACTGGAACAAGATTCCAGCATATACTTGACCCGCATGGAGATCGTGTGATTTTTCATCACGGCTTCCCTGCCCCGCTCTGCAATTTCGAGTGCTTCGTCTCCGTGTTCCAGATAATATGCTGCCTTAGAAAAAAGCTCTTCCAATGTACGGTAGGTTTCAACCTCTCTTCCCAGATCAAAAATCTCACCGATTTCATCGCTATATTCAGCCAGAACGAAACCTCCGCAAGCCATAATATCAAAGATCCTCATCGGAACGATATCCATCTGGTAAAGCCTGTTTATATCGACATTAATCGAGGATGCACAATAAATTTTGTTTATCTCATAAGAGTGGCCGGCACTCCCCATATATTTGACTCCGTATTGCTCTGCCATCCGCCATCCCTCATCCCCCCATACTTTTACATCAAAATCGTTTAATCCGGCGAGATAGTTGATTCGCTTTTCCGCTGCCGCAATCTCACCTACGAGCATAAACGGATCGTGGGTCCCATTAAGACCTGAGAAGTAATTGAGGAAATCAGGGAAATGTTCACGGAGAAGATCCGGAATCACATAATTCGAAAGATCCTTTCGTTGTTCCGACAGAACTTCTTCCAAAAGACGCACCCCTTTTCTCACCGCTTCATTGTCATCACCCAGGTACGCCTTGTAGTTTGAAAGAAAAATATCCTTACAAGCATTTGCATTGTCAATCATACTCGATCCGACAAAGGACAGGGAAGCGCCATATTTATTTTGCTCCTCCGGTGAAAGATGCGGCGCTGATCTTTTTTCAATATCAGAAGCAAGAAAAAGATGCTCAACATTCTTAAATCCGGCTTCTACAAATTCGGATACATTGGTTTTACGATAAGTAAAGATGTAAGTCCGATCGGCCGGTGCCTTACACGGTTTCAATCGGTCTGTTGCCGGATCTACCTCCCAGCAGACCAGATCGACGTTGTTGCTGTGGCAAAACTCAGCAAGGCCATTCATATAATTGACTGCAAAGACCACCTGTGGATTAAAACACCTGACCGTCATCTTCATTTCTTCAAGAGACAGCTTTCGTATATCAAGAGTATAAATAGAAAAACCAAGTTCCTCGAACGCTTTGCACACATCATCCGCGAAAAGATCTTCGGAACATATAATCGCCCGTTTTTCTCCCACTCCGCGCTCTATCAACTTCTGTTCATTCTTGTAAACCTGACTCAGAAGGGGATGGTATATAACCGTGCCATACCTCGCCATACCGAGTATGTCTAAAATATCAATACCCATACGAACTTTCAGACGGCCGGATTTAAGATGTTCACTGTAGTCTTTTTGCATCAGGACAAGTCGGACAAGCCACGGATCCCGATCCCAGACAGTAATCCTGACCTTGCTGAATTGCTGCAATATATAATCAAGCTGCTCTCCCAATCCGATACCGAAAAGGAGTATGTTCTTTGCATCGCTAACATCACCCAGTGTGCTTTCTATCTCTTCATTATCAATAACGAAAGGTAATTGAGTCCGATGCCTCTCGTAACGAATTCCTCCGCCATCCAGAAAATGAATATGAGACCCGTCGACAGGCATGCATATCCGCTGAAATAAATTCTCATCAATGGCGGCTAAAAATGCCAAATTCCTCTCTAATGTTGTCTCGGAAAACTGTTCCGGGAGTTTCTGATTCTTTATTGTCACTGATTCACCCTTCCTCAAAAGCACTCCATTAATAATCTCTTGAGACCTATGTTATCTATTTTATTAACGTACTGTGTAACAAAGCCAGTAAACTGGCCTTTGATTAATTCATGTGAGGTTATACAGTTTGCCATATATCCAGCAAGTTATGTGCCATATCATTATATGAAGCTTAGATCTTAAGCCGGTTATGTTTGTCAGGTGCGTGCAAGTATTTTCGTGTCGTTTTGTGAGACCTGAACGTTGTCAGTATTTTGACACACAGGAGCCCTACGGCTCTGTGAAACTAAACTGCAAATTCTGCCGTTTCACGAACCAGTGAATAGAGTTTTTTCTTACTTTGCACCAGTTCGACACGATCAAAACTTGTCCAATAGGACAGGACATATAATTTCATGTTAACCTTGTTAAAAACATTGATCGAACTGTCTCCAACAAATGGCACAACCTTTGCTTTATGTTTAAGCCATTGCTGTATCAGTCAGCCGAAGATTTCAAATCGGCAAATGGCTGTTTTGCTTAATGGTTTGTGTTTTTATAATGTTACAACGTTTTTAAATTATAACGTTTAGACAATAGTGATATGGACAATTTATTGATTTCTTATATTGAACCGCCACCAAATATGCATTCAGTCAGAATGCAGGATGATTACATTTCAAAACCCGGCAATATACACTTTATCCATTTGTCAAACCTACATCAATGTGCACGTGATGTGATAAAGAAGACTGATGTTCTCGTCATTAAAGACATCTGCGATCCAGACCTCATACCTTTAATACAAGAACGTAAAAAAGTGAACAAACTGACTGTTTATGAGTTAACTGACCTTATGATTTTCCAGCAATCAGTGCATGCCTTGAATGATCGGTACGAAATTATAAAGAATGATCATCTTCTCAAGTTACTACTTTATCACTGCGATGTCATACAATTTAGCACACTCGATTTACAAGAAATCTATGGATATTTAAACTCTCATTTAACCGCAATCGGGGATCAAGGAAGATATGAAACCATTGCCGAATCTTACCGTTCACTTTCAAAGTTCCGTGACGTACCCATCACCGAAAATGATAAAGGCACAAACATCTTTCAAGAATTATCATCAATAGAAGGCGCTCAGGTATTAGAACATCACCTTTTTCTAAGGCCTGCCCGTTTTGAAGAATTACTGCACAATGGCTTAATCCTTAAAAAAGATACGAAAAAAAAGAAAGCCGCATTAGAGAGTTTCGAGGAAGCTATAAAACTATTCCCACAAAACTCCCTTCCATTCCTTCTATGTGCTTCAATAATGCCTGATCCGATTGAGGCTCTTAGCACGGCACTAAAATTGAACCCGCAATCTATCAGTGCCTGGATTTTGCTTGCTGAAGAGTACATTAAATTACAAAACTGGAACGCTTCTTTACAGGCATTAGAATTTGCAGCAAACATGGTGCCCCACTGCGACATTCCTTATCTAAAAGCTGCTCAAATCATGAAAATCCTTAATCGAAAGGATGAGTGGTTAACGCTAATAGATAAAGCTCAATCTTCAGTATCTGCTCTTTCAATAACTTCACAGAAACTGGATGATCACACATCCTCTCGGAAAACTTCATCCTATCCCAAACGAGCTTTTTTACTTGCCTCAAAAAAAAGCATCCTTCACGATGATTGCGTGGGTGGATTAAAGGAATTGGGATGGGAAGTAAAAAGTGAATTGTTTAGCAGCAACAGCCACAATGAACCTGATGCTCATGAAAAATTAACTCTTAAGATCCGCAATTATAATCCACACCTTGTTTTTTCTATCAATCAGGCCGGATGTGACGCGGAAGGGTATGTTTTCTCAGCCCTCTTTCAGGCTGGCATTCCAGCTGTCATCTGGTATGTGGATAATCCTTTTGCTCTTTTGCCGGAGGGCAGTGACAGGATGGTTCAACATGCCTCCGTTCTGGCGTGTTTTGATTCATCATATGTGACGGATTTACAAAATAAAACAAACATCACATCTATTAGTTTACCACTTGGGACAAATCCTAAAAGGTTTAATACTCACATATCAAATGACTTAGAATCATGGAATATTTCTTTTGTAGGCAATCTCGACCTTGATATGGTATCACGCCAGCGGACAGCGCTCGAAACGGACCATGCTCATCTTGTTGACTTGGTGGATGAAATAGTAAAAAAATTGATGTCCGGTAAATCATCAAGAGCATCCAGCGCGCTGTTAAAAGACATTGCTTCATTATTTTCAATCGACTGGCATGCCCTGCCCCACACTCTTAAAGAAAGAATTTGCATCGTTGCAGAAACGGATGCTTCGGCAAAAAAGCGCGCCGAGATTATTTCAATGCTGAGCGATGAAGAAATTAAGGTCATTGGTGGCCCCGAGTGGCAACCCTTTTTGCGCCCGGAACAACTTTTCCCCCCGGTTAATTATTTAAGTGAATTATGTCCGGTATACCAAAAAAGCCGCATCAATCTAAACATTTCGAAATTCCAGCTACGATCCGGGGTAAACCAGCGTATATTTGATGTCCCAGCAGCAGGCAGTTTTGTGTTAACCGATCAAACATCTGATCTGGAACAATATTTTCGACCAGATGAAGAGGTTGCTATTTATAGAGATGCTGAGGAAATGAAGAGCAAAGTGAAATTTTATCTAAATCATGAGCATGAAAGGCTGTCAATTATTAATAAAGCTCGTAGAAGAGTTCTGAATGAACATACATACATATAAACACCGAATGAAACAGTTAATAAACTTTTTGGGATTAATGTAATACAAAACCGAACCATGATTCATAAAACTACCCCATATGATATCGTCATCGCCCAGGTCGAACCACCACAGCAGGAAGAAGGCGGTGACTATTACTACAGGACTTACGCGCCAGGCATTGCAATGGCCGAAGAAGAAGGCATATATGTTATAAATCTGACTAACGTACATCGTAAAAAGGATGCAATTGTAAGACATGCCGATGTTCTCATTTTGAAAAACGTATGCGATCCCGATATGCTCCCCTTTATCAAAGAAAGGCGGCAAGAAAAGAAACTGACTGTTTATGAGTTGGCGGACGATATTTGTGCAATTCCGCCATGGAACCCGGTACATTTTTTTTACAAAGATCCGGAAAATCTTCTCCTTTTCAAAAGATCTGCTAACTATTGCGACTCAATGCAATTCAGCGTACCTGAGCTGAAAAAAATCTATGGTTATCTGAACGAAGCTTCAGTTGTATTCCCAAATCAAATATCAACAGTGCCACCGGAAAAGAAATACGAAAACAAATCGGATGTCATCATCGGATGGGGCGGTTCTCACGGCCATTTAGAAGATATGGTCGATATAGCAGAAACTCTTATTGACTGGATCATGTCAAAAAACAATGTCCATCTTTTTCTTATGTGTTCAGAACCAATCTGGTCACTATTTAATCGATTGTCTGCTACACGCAAAAAGTGGTTTAAGCCTGGCTCTCTTAATGACTATTATGCATTCCTTGAAAGAATCGATATCGGCCTTGCACCATTGAAAGATACGGCATTCAATAGATCAAGGTCGGACGTAAAGTTTTTGGAATATGCCACTCACGGTATAGTTCCTGTTGTACAAGCAACGGTGCCATATAATTCTACCGTAAAACAAGGAATAACAGGCTTTTTGTTTAAAGATGCGACCGATATGATAGATACCCTCGGAATACTTACGGACGATATACGTCGTATCCCCGAAGTAGGAAAAGCTGCGCGCGACTACGTTACCGAAAAACGCCTCCAGCATCACCACGGAAAAGACAGAACGGAGTTTTATAAGGCAAAACTGGCAGAGATTCGCAACGGTCAATCCGTGAAAAATGATACCAACAAAATATTTGAATCTCTTAATAATATTGAAGGCGCAATATGCAATGGCCAGCATTTAAGATTGCTGCCCACCCGCTTTGAAAGTCTATTGCACGATGGGTTAATCTCTGGTCAAGTAGAAAATAATGCGGCATTGGCCCGGGCACTTTTCCTGGAAGCATCTCAATTGGAACCCGAAAATTATCTCCCTTACCTGTTCGGGGCAAGTTACTCGGAAGATCCTGTTTCTTCATTACAACAGGCCATCGAAAAAAAACCGAATTCAATAAAATCATGGATTATGCTGGGTGAAGAATATGCCAGGCAAGGGGATATTGCCAGATCAGTCCAATGTTTTGAGTCAGCTTCTGAAATTTTCCCTGAATATGAGATCCCATATATGAGGGCTGCTTCACTTATGGAAAAGGTAGGTCTTGATAGAGAAGTGAAAATTCTGACAGAAAAATCTGAAAAACTGATCAGCCCGCTGAAATAAATTGCAGAAAACCGTGCATAACCAAATCCGGTAAGTACGGTAACAGTTTTTGTAACCGTTCACGGTTTACAGTTGTCGGTTCACGGTTAAAAAAACAGAAGGTAGGGGAAAATTATGGGATTCTCTTTTGAAGATTTCTCGTTCCCATGTTCCCGCGTGTTAATGTGTAACGGTAAACGGACAACCGTAAACAGTTAGCAGTTTTTTATATTTTCACTTTGTCCATTAACTGGCGGAATTTTTTAATTAATCTTTCCGGTTGAATGGATAACAGGCAGGGGCTGAACTCTGTATCTTTTTCTTTGGCCTCCGGACATACACCTGTTCTCTTCCACCTGTCTTCCTCTTTAAGGTCATCTTTCCAAACCCTGTCTAAACCACAAGGAGATTTGCATGTAACACCGGAATAGTCGGCGTTTAAAGGTACGATGGTTGGATAATATCGGATCCGCAGATCAGCTCCTACAGGACCGAACAAAACCAGTCCGGGTTTTTCTAAAGCAGCTGCAATGTGGTAGGTACAGGTATCGGCAGAAACAACCGCATCACAGTTCTTGATTGCAGTGACGTAGTCCTGAAGGCTTTTCATCTGATCGCTTAAGTTCAGAACTTCAAGCCCTAAACGACTAATCTGCTCATTGGTGCGCTGAGCATCCGTATGTTCATGAGCAGAAATGAAGAGAACATCGGGGAATTTTTCAGGCAATACGGAAAGAACATCCAGAGGAACATCCCTTGTCATAGTGCTTGTTAACCAGTGTAGGAGCACAATTGGCCGGCCTTGATTTTTTTGCCTCATATTTAAAAAGATATTATCAATGTTTGGGGATTGCGCCAGTTGATCCGGAATGGAGGGGTACTTGTCTTTCACCGTCGTGTAATCAATGTTGAAACAGTATAAACAATAATCTGTCAGGTTCAATTCTTTATAGAGGGACAACGACGTGCCTGGAAAATCAAGATAATAATCTGCCTCCATAAAATGACTCATCCTGACAGGCATAGGAAACAGGCGAGTAACGTCAGGATTTCCTTCATAAAGACAATGACTGACCTTTTCTGTAACCAGCCAGATCTGGGACCCCACTGGCATTTTTAGCTTAAGCTGTCTGATAGCAGAAGCCATCATTATGTGATCTCCGATACCTCCGCTCCTGATAATTATGAGTTTGCTGTTAGCTGGCAACTCTGAGGGAGAGTTCTTTAAAGGCTGAGGAAATCCCGGAATGAGGTGGGCATCGAATTTTGCCTGTAATAAAACTGGGCTATGTCTTGTCAAAAGTATGGACCCGATGGGATCATCGCACATCAGAATATTATTCAGGTCAACTCTTGGGTATGATACCGGTTCCAGATCATACACCTCTCCGAATATAGTCGCCTTTCGCTTTTGACTAACGGCCAAAAATATCATTCCCGCTCACCACTAATATTTTTATGCTCACGTATAAAAAGTTAAAAATGCCTATATTGCTTACTGCAATAAAATATAAATATCTTCCTTAGATTAGCAATATGACTTCTTTTTATATTTCAGCATCAGATAATTGTCAAATCCAAACTGCCTTTCATAAATATCCGATTATTTAACGGCAAATTCTTCCTATTTTATGTGCCATAAAATTGACATTATTCCCCGTAAAAACCATCCAGAAAATATAAAAGCTTGATATTACGAGCATATTGTCCGTAAACGAACTGGCATATTTATTGCTCACATTAAATTGAAAGTTAAAGTTAAAGAAACTTTTTACGAAAATATCATTAAATCTAAACCTCTGTTTTACAAGTACCATGAGGAAAACTTTAGTACATTTCGAAAATTGTCATGGAGGGCATCTTGTAATCCAAGGGGGCGGAGCCTACCCTGAAGTCGAGAAACATTTGCAGATTCAATCTTGTTAAGGAGTTTTATTTAGAATTTGCTCGACCTTATTCAGAATGGAAATTGCATCTTTTGGGCGCCCTGTTTTTATGTATATTTGGCTCATCAAAGCCGCCCCAACAGTCTTTAACATGTTGATATTTATTGGAAGGAGTAGATCAGGCATTTGACAATCCATAAGACTATTCAGTGATTTCAGAGAGTTGCTCATGTCATTTTCTTCATAAGCAAGTCGTCCTCTGAGATACAAGCAGCGAGGATAGTTCTTTTCTATGTCTTCCGCCTTTTCCAGCCATGTCATAACCTCCGGCTGTAGTATCTGCTCTTTCTTTAAACCCAACTCTACCAATTCCAGGGCCGCGCCCAGGGCAAGGTGGCGTTTATCAGGAGCTGCAATGGATAATTCCCAGGCCTTCAGGAACGCTTCTTTCGCGCTGGCATATTTCTTCAAATCCAGCCAGGCCATCGCAGCCATATAGTGAAGGAACCCGTCATCCGGATAGTCCATAAGGTCTTCTTCCAAAAGCTTGATATTGCGCTTTTGTTTTGCAGTTACTGCACTTTGATCCGTATAACCCGTGTGGATAATATTAATTTCCTTAAAAATAATGGGAATTCCTTTTTCCATCAGTGCCGGACGTATCTGCTCATGGACACGATATTTGAATTCGAGACCCAGGGCGTTGGGAAACATTCGAATCTGCGCTGAAGAGATTCCCGTGATTCCGTCTTGCGTGCTCTGTATAACGAATGCAAAGGCCTTTTCAGGAGGGTTTTTTTTTAATTCTGCAATGCTGAACAACGAATTATCCGGAATGAGGTCGTCTGCATCGACATACAAAATCCACGGATTTCGCGCTTCTTTTAAGGATTTGTTTCTTGCGCAGGAAAATGAGTCGTTCCACGGAAAAAAGCTGACTTCAGCACCCATATCCTTTGCCACTTGTATGGTGTTATCTTCTGAGCCAGTGTCTACAACGACAATTTGCTCACAAACAGGTGAAAGGCTTTTAAGCAATGATGTCAAACGATGGGCTTCATTCTTTACAATAATACAACAGGACAGAGAATACATAATATTTTACGGGTATCAAGTTATCAAAAGGATTCAAAACATCTTCATTACAAATTTTAAACCCGGATTTTGCAACAATTATCTGCTGTATAATCTGGGTTTAACAATTTTTTCTAATGCTTGATAGTTATCACACGCATATTTTCACGTCAACTTCTGAAATTTATCATTCTGAAACTTTAAGATGAAATTTAATACGCGCAAAACGGACCGTAATTTAACGCAACGAGAAAATAAAGGAGGTACAATGAATTCACTCAATACAAAACCCTTTTTAGAAAAGAGGGAGGAACAGTTTCAGAAAAGTCAATTGCCTTCCGAGGTTAACTCTGACATTGATAAAGTCAACGAGGAAATCCAGAAGTACCTGGAAAAAGGGGATGTTAGCGCAGCTATGCCTCTCTTTGAAAAGGCTATCCATGAAGGTAATACGAATGAAGAGTTGCTTAACAATCTCGGTTATGCCTGCTGGGAATTGGGGCATAAAGAAAAGGCGCTGGAGTGCTTCTATAACGCTGCTATTTTAAAACCCGTAGATATGGACATCCTGGCAAATTTTGTTGACGCATCTTATGAACTCAGGCAATTCAGCCTGCTCGAAGAATACCTGCGGGTTATGGCAAACGCCAATCCAAAGGTAAATGAATATCTATATCTTCTCGCCGATTGTTTATTTAAACAAGATAGACATACAGAGGCAATAGATGCTCTGGAAGAGCTGCTATCGAAGGAACCTGATTACCCGGGAGCACAAGAGTTGATGGCTGAGTTAAAAAAAAGCAAGGTGGGGTAGCATGCGAAATGACCAAACAGACAAAAACCAAGTTTCATTCACTTAAAAAAACATGATCAACGCCTACGCAAATTATTTCGGAAATCTTGGCTACAACATTCATGGCAGAAATTTTTTCAATGCCCTCGATGCCTTGGAAGATGTGTGCCTGGTAAGTTTCAATAATCCTGAAACCCGTGATGAATTCACGCCTCAGGCTGTTAAAATGTTAAAAAGAGGCTTCTACATCGATTTTAATAATGTTGCTGTATGTCTTGAATACGGAAACTCCATGCACAAATTCTGTGGCAGAAAAAGAATCGGTTATACCGTCTGGGAATCTACGCTTGTCCCAAAAGATTGGATTAATCAGCTCAGGCAGTTGGATCAGGTCTGGGTTCCTTCATCATGGGGTCGTGAAGTTTTTGTTGGAAATGGTATTCCTGAGGACTGTATACAGGTTGTTCCAGAAGGGGTCGACACATCCATCTTTAACCCTGACATTACGAAATTTGATGAACTCGACAATGGGAAATTTAAATTTCTGGTTGTTGGGAAATATGAAGAACGAAAGTGCACAAAAGAAATCATCCTTTCTTTTGCGGAAGAGTTCAACAGGGAAGAACCTGTTGAATTGGTTCTTCTCTGCCACAACTATTTTATTAAGGATTTTGACATAGTAAAGGAGATAGAGAAGCTTAACGTGGCACAGGCGAATATCAGAATTATCAAATATGTGCCCAGCCTGAATGATGTGGCACGGCTATATAAAAGCTGTGACGTCTTTTTGATGCCTTCCCGGGCGGAAGGATGGGGACTCCCTATTATGGAGGCCATGGCCTGTGGCCTCCCTGTCATTACTACCAATTACAGCGGTCAAACAGAATTTGTAAACGAAAAAAATGCTTATATAACTGAAATAAAAGGACTGGTTGACATTAAAGACCCCGTTTTTTTTGATCCGAGGATATACCACGGCCAGTGGGCAGAACCGGATTTTGAACATTTTAAAAATCTTATGCGACACGTTTACGAACATAGAGACGAAGCGAGAAAAAAGGGTGAGTTCGCGGCTAAAGATATGAGACAGAATTGGGAGTGGAGCAATAGCGCACGCATTGCCCACAAACATATATGTGCTTTACGAGAAGATAACTAGAAAAATTCTTTTAAATACAAAAGAGGGCAAACAAACCAAAACTGGAGAGTTTAGAGTAAAATTCCATGAACCTTACAATACCTGGATTATGTTTTCTCACCTCATCAAATCCACTGAAGTTTAACACAGATGGACATGATACGTTATTCAAACCCATGTCAGACGATCCTTGTGCTTCAGAAAACGTATTGGTTCTAACAAACATACATGTCCAAACGCTTCAGTTACAGTCTGTTAAGGGAATTTCGCTCTTTGATCATTTAGATTTGAATGACGACTTCGTGATACCGGAAATTTATGATGGCAGCCAGAATCTTGGAGGAAAAAGTATTCTGATTTTGATGTTGAACGGGTGGGGCGACATGATCCTTATCCAGCCTGCATTGCAGGCATTCTACAAAAAAGCCGCATCATCCGGCAAGTCACCCCACATTACCTTAGGTTGCAATTGGATACATAACTTTCCTTATCCAGATGTGCCGTTCATCCAAGACGTTCGGCCAAATATCTTGACTCTTAAGGAGTTGGGGGAATTTGATCTCCTGGTTAATCTTATCCCTGTTAATCATAAAAGATCTCTTGATAAGTCTATGAAAGATTTATGCTTTGAAATCCTAAAGTTGAATGGGGAAAAGCAAGACATTCCCGCCCCATTTATTGCCCCGGATTTGAATAGGGTTGCACATATTCAACCAGTGTTTGACCGGCTTCGTAAATCAACAGGCAAAAAATTATGTTATGTCAATTGGAAATCGAGATTTGTTCACAAGAATGCTCCACCACAACTATTATTCAAGATTGTGGAGGCGCTCTCTGACCAGTACCAGGCCGTACTATTCAAGGATGCGCCGGTATCCAAAGTAATGCAGAAGGAAATTGACGCATCTGATACTTCAATTATAAACCTGTCTCACCTCATTAATGACTATCATGACACGATTGCAGCCCTTACACTAATGGATGCATTTATATCGGTAGATACCGGCATTGTCCACGCTGCCGGAGCAATGGGTATACCAGGGGTCGCCCTTTTCGGGCCTTTTCCTCCGGAGACACATGTTTCTGACTACCCCTCAATAATTGGAATCAGGGCACAATACGAGGGGAAAATCTGTAAATGTCCCTGTCTTGAAACACATCGTGGTTGTGCGGAACTTAATTTTATTCCGGCAAGTGAGAGTCCCTGCTTTCAAGCAATAAAAGCCACCGAAGTTATTGAGGCATTTAAAAAAATAGTTAAAACATCTAAACATTTCTGATTAATGCGAACGGAATTTACGATGGACATGAAAACAAAAATCCAGAAAGAAAAACCTTACAACAACGCCCCTTCTGCTGGGTCTCCGATGTTTGATAGTCAAACAGATAAAGCAGATGAGCAGATCATCATTTCTAGAAAGCTTGATAAAATAGAAACGCCAGATCTGCCCAGGAACGGAAAAATCAAAACGATACAAGATTTGGCAAAAATTGTTGCAGAACTCCGGACAAAAAATAAAAAAATAGTTCACTGTCACGGAGTTTTTGATCTGCTTCACATTGGCCACATCCGTTACTTCGAACAGGCACGGGAGATGGGGGACATTTTGGTAGTAACTGTCACTCCAGATCAATACGCTGGTGATGGACCAAACCATCCTGCCTTTACAGAAACACAGCGAGTCGAAACAATCGCTTCATTAAGTTTTATCGATTATGTAGCTATCAATAACTGGCCTACTGTCGAGGAAACTTTGCGCCTTTTGAAACCTGATGTATATGTTAAAGGTCCGGAATACAAAAGCAAATTGCCGGAAACGACTGAAACACTTGCAAGTGAAGAGAAGGTTGTTAGTGAGATCGGTGCAAATATTGCCTTTACCGAAGACTTTCATTTCAGTTCCACTAACCTGATTAATCGCTACTTATTGGATCTGCCGGATGAAATTAATAAATATCTTCATCTGTTTCGCCAGCGCTGCACACTCGATAATGTTTTGGGAATCCTTGATAATATGGCTTCACTAAATGTATTGGTTATAGGCGATACGATTCTGGACGAATACCAGTATTGCAATGCAATAGGCAAATCTTCCAAAGACCCTACCCTTGCTCTGAAGTATCAATCCCATGATTTATTCGCCGGCGGTATCCTTGCTGTTGCAAATCATGTGGCTAACTTTGCCAATAAGGTGCAACTTATAACCGTAATAGGGGAACATAACAGCCACGAAGAGTTTATCCGATCACAGCTCCATCCCAATATTTCACCATTTTTTTTCATTCAACCCGATGCACCGACGTTGATAAAACGCCGTTTTATTGACAGCTATTCGACTAACAAACTTTTCGAGGTGTACGTCATGGATGACTCAGGCCTTCCCCCGGAAAAAAACAATGAAGTATGCCGCTGGCTCCAGGACGAACTCTCGGAATATGATCTCGTTATTGCAGCGGATTATGGCCATGGAGCCATAAGTAAAGAAATAGTCCGAACACTTTCAAGAAAATCAAGGTTCCTGGCGGTAAATACCCAGGCTAATGCGGGTAATCGCGGTTTGCATAGTGTGACCCGATATCCACGCGCTGACTATGCGTGCATTGCGGAACACGAGTTACGCCTTGAAACCCGAACACAAAATGGCATGATCCGGCCATTAATGGATTTTCTTGCACAGAAGCTAGGCTGTTCTCAATTCGTAGTTACGCGCGGAAGAAAAGGTTGTGCTGTGTGTGACGAAAATGGGGGATTCGTTGATATACCATCATTTGCCCAAAACATTGTCGATAGAGTGGGCGCGGGTGATGCTTTCTTCTCAGTGACCAGTCTCGCTTCAGCTCTTGGAGCGCCCATCGAGGTTCTCGGATTTATAGGAAATGTGGTGGGCTCATTAGCTGTCGGGACTCTGGGTAATAAAAAATCTATAGATAAAACAAGTGTTCAGAACTACATTACTTCTCTTTTGAAATGATACAACGAAAAGCGGTTTTTTTAGATCGTGACGGGGTGCTTATTGAGGATGTCAATCTTTTAACACGGCGCGATCAAGTTCTCATCTGCAATAAAACCCCTGTAGCGCTGAATGCATTGAATGCATCGGAATATGCGATTTTTGTCATCACGAACCAGCCTGTTGTTGCGCGTGGATTGGCTACGGAACAGGACGTAGAGGAACTTAACTCATTCATAGGAAAAAAGGTGTTTGAAAAATCCGGATGTAAAATAGAACGCTTTTACTATTGCCCACATCATCCGGAAGCTACACTGCCTGAGTATCGGATTAAATGCGATTGCCGAAAACCTCGACCGGGCATGTTGTTACAGGCGGCAAGGGAATACAATTTGGATCTTAGCGCAAGTTTTATGATAGGTGATCGAATTTCAGACATCATAGCCGGGTACAGGGCAGGCTGTACAACCATTCTTGTCAAAACGGGCATGCATAAAGCAAAACCAATAGTATCCGATGCCATGGATTTAACCGTCAAACCGGATCATGTATGTAATGACCTGTACGAAGCATCAGGAATTATATTGAGAGAATATAAATGAAAGCCGTTATCTTGTGTGCAGGAACAGGGAGTCGCCTTGGGAATTTAACGAAAGCCGTTCCCAAACCAATGCTTCCACTGAATGGAAAGCCCCTTCTTGCATACACCCTCAATTATTTGACAAAGTTCGATATTCGCGAAATTGCCATCAATGTGCATTTTTCCCCCGATCAAATTACAGATTACTTTAAGGATGGCCAATCCTATGGGGCCAGCCTCCACTACTCACACGAGGAAAAACTCTTAGGAACTGCGGGGGCTCTGGTCAAATTGGCCCCCTGGCTTGCAGATGAAAAGGAGTTTCTTGTGTTATACGGTGACATCCTAACCGATCAGAATATTTCTCTCCTGATCGACAAACACCATAAGGAGCGAAGTTTCGCGACACTCCTGCTCCATAAGCGAAAAAAATCAAACAGCATTGTAAAAATTGACGAAACGAATCGAATAGCCTGCTTCGAAGAAAGACCATCAGAAGATAAAAAAAGGGGTCTGTTAAAAAACAATGACGATGTATGGGTGAATTCCGGTGTGCAAGTACTGAGCAATGAAGCATTGGACTATATTGTCAATACCGGTGCATTTGACTTGCCACGGGATGTTTACTGTAACTCTGTTGAAAACAAGAGAATATTCGGAGTGCCTTTGACCGGATTCAGAATCGCTATCGATTCACCAGACCGCTATCACGAAGCTGAACAGGCCATTAAGAGAGGAAATTACAAATTTTCTTAAAATAGCCACAGACCCACACAGGCATACACGGAAAATAAGAAAATGAAACATTTTACAGATTACGCCACACGCCTGAACAACATTTTACAGAACCATAATTGGAAAGATGTTCACAAATTGACCGAGGCCTTGCTTATCGTTTGGAAAGAAAAGAAGCAGGTGTTTCTTTGCGGTAATGGGGGAAGCGGTGCCAACGCAATTCATTTTGCCAATGACTTAATTTACGGTGTTTCAAAAGGTAACCGCCCTGGTTTGAAAGTTCATGCACTACCTGCAAATCAATCTGTTATAACCAGCCTTGCAAACGACATTTCTTATGAAAATGTTTTTTCTTATCAACTGGCTGTGTTGGGAGAACCGGGAGATATTCTACTCGCATTTTCAGGAAGTGGAAATTCTTCCAATATTGTTAAAGCGATTCAAAAAGCAAAAGAACTGGAAATGAAAACCTTTGCTTTGCTTGGATTTTCAGGAGGTAAATCATTGGAGTTGGTAGATGTGGCAATTCATTTTCCTGTCGATGATATGCAAATAGCAGAAGATTGTCAGCAAATAGTCGGACACATGATAATGCGTTGGCTGGCGGATAATAGGCATTCTGTACGATGAAAAAAATAACTGAAAAGATACTGGTAATTGGCAGCAACTCCTTTTCAGGTGCCAGTTTTGTTGATTACGTCCTCAGGGAAGGTACGGAAGTGATCGGAGTAAGCCGTTCTCAAGAACCAAATCCGATTTCCCTTCCTTACAAAAGTCAGCAGAATGCTAATTTCCGATTCTACCAAATGGACTTAAATCATCATTTAGAACAGGTTATGGATCTCATCCGTGAGTTTCGACCGGGCTATATAATTAATTTTGCGGCACAAAGCATGGTAGCGGAAAGCTGGCAGAACCCCGAACATTGGTTTGTGACTAACGCGGTTTCCAATGTAAAGCTCCATGATCAGCTTCGCCGATGTGACTTTCTGGAGAAATATGTTCATATTTCTACCCCGGAAGTTTATGGCTCATGTCGCGGATTAGTCAGGGAAAGTACTCCGTACAATCCGAGTACACCTTATGCGGTTTCACGTGCAGCGGCGGATATGAGTTTGATGACCTTTTATAAAGAATATGATTTCCCGGTTGTGTTTACACGTGCCGCAAATGTGTATGGTCCGGGACAGCAACTCTATCGGATTATTCCACGGACAATCCTCTTTTTTCTTATAGGCAAAAAACTTCAGCTGCATGGAGGTGGTCATTCCGTTCGCTCTTTCATTCATATCCGTGATGTAGCAGATGGCACACTTCGTGTGGCTCGTCATGCACCAGCCGGTGAAATTTATCATTTTTCCACTATCAGAAACGTCTCCATACGATCTCTGATCCAGATGATTGCCGAACAGATGAACATATCATTTGAAGACAATGTAGAAGTAGTCGGGGAACGGCCTGGAAAGGATGCCGCCTATTTACTTGACAGTGCTAAAGCTAAAAACACTCTGGGCTGGGAGGATAAAATCAGTTTAGAAGAGGGCATTGAAGAAACTATTGGCTGGGTTAGAGATAACCTGGAAGAGCTTAAAAAACAGCCATTCGATTATATACATAAAGCGTAAAGGAGAGGATCAAAATGCATATTTTATTAACAGGCGGTTGTGGTTATGTGGGGTCGGTTTTGACACCAAAACTTTTAGATCAGGGATTTAAAGTAACCGTTGTAGATATTATGTGGTTTGGAAACTACCTGCAGGAACACAAAAACTTGAAAGTTATTCGACAGGATGTTCGAGATGTGGACAATATCCCTATGGACGGTGTAGATGCGATTATTCATCTCGCTAACGTTTCAAATGATCCCTGCGGAGAGCTGAACGCGAAACTGTCCTGGGAAGTAAATGTACTGGCAACAATGCAACTGATTGAACGGGCAATTCGCCATAAAGTGAAACAATTTATTTACGCCAGCTCCGGTAGTGTATACGGAATCAAAGAAGAACCAGAAGTTACGGAAGATCTGCCCCTAGTGCCAATTTCCGACTACAATAAAACCAAAATGATCAGCGAGCGTGTGCTTCTTAGTTACAAGGATTCGATTCTTATCCAGTGTGTCCGCCCGGCTACAATCTGCGGTTACTCGCCAAGAATGAGGTTAGACCTATCCGTGAATATGTTGACAATGCAGGCGCTGATCAATGGAAGGATTACCGTATTCGGAGGGGAACAAACCCGCCCGAATATACACATGAAAGATATGGTTGAAGTTTATTTGCATTTTCTGGAACATGGCAAAAAGCTCACAGGGATATACAATGCGGGGTTTGAAAATATATCAATCATGGACATAGCAAATAAGGTAGCAGAATTTGCTCCAGCAGAGATCATTGTAACTGAATCGAATGATCCTCGTTCTTACCGTCAGAATTCTGACAAGCTGGTAAATACCGGGTTTCAGCCAAAATACGGTGTTGTGGATGGTATTCAGGAAGTGATCGAAGCCTATCAATCCGGAATGTTGAGGGATAAAGATAATTGTTACAATATAAAAACCATGAAGAAAAATTACGTGTAGCAGGAACCATGAACTATACGGTGTCCGAAATGGAATCCATTGCACGCAAAATCCGGGGGAAGATTGTAGAAATGTCGCATCAATCGGCTACGCCCCATGTCGGCTCATCCCTTTCGTGTGTAGATATCCTGGTGGCTGCTTACTGGGGATTTTTGAAGATAGACCCCCAGAATCCAACACATCCGAACCGTGATAGGTTGATTTTAAGTAAAGGACATGCTGCGGCCGCTTTATATATATCCCTTGAACAGCGAGGGTTTTTCCCGGCTGAATATTTAGCCACATATGCCAAAGATGGTGGAAATCTTCCTGAACATCCCAGCCCGGGATGTGCGCCGGGTGTAGAAGTAGCCTCTGGATCGCTCGGACATGGTTTGCCATTAGGTTTGGGCATGACATTAGCCGGGCGAATTCAGGACAATTGCTATCGGGTCTATGTGGTAATGAGCGACGGCGAGTGCAATGAGGGATCGGTCTGGGAAGCCGCCATGCTGGCGCCAGCTCACAAGCTGGAAAACCTTTCGGCCATTGTAGATTTTAACCGGTGGCAAGCTACAGGACGCAGTGAGGAGGTAACTTCCCTTTCATCTATACGTGACAAATTCGAAGCGTTCGGATGGAGCAGTTACGATGTAGATGGGCATGATATTAAATCCTTGATCGATGTACTGGAAAACGTTCCTGACGGTACAGGTAAGCCCGTTGCTATTATAGCCCACACTATTAAAGGGAAAGGAATTTCTTTTATGGAAGATGACAACAACTGGCATTACCGAATCCCAACTCATGAAGAGGTCATAATGGCAAAGAAGGAACTCGAACTGATATGAGAAACGCGTTTTCTGAAGAACTTACCTCCCTTGCCGTCAAGGATCAGCGAATCGTCCTCCTTTCCGGTGACATAGGAAACAGACTATTTGACAACTTTAAAAGTGAATGTCCCGACCGTTTCTTCAATTGCGGTGTCGCTGAAGCCAATATGACAGGCATGGCGGCAGGCATGGCCCTCTGTGATCTCCGTCCTGTTACCTATACCATTGCCGCATTCAATACTGTTCGCTGTCTGGAACAGATCAGAATTGATGTATGTTATCACAATTTACCTGTAATCATAGTTGGTGTCGGCGGTGGGCTTTCGTATGCTTCCCTGAATGCCACCCATCATTCATTGGAAGACATCGCTTTTTTACGCATGCTTCCGAATATGACAGTAATCTGCCCCGGTGATGCATGGGAAGTACGAGCGGCTTTGCATGCGGCTTTAAACCATGACGGACCGGTCTATATACGTATGGGCAAAAAAAACGAACCGCTTATACATAGTGCCCTTCCCGATTTCACTATCGGAAAAGGTATTATCGTACAACGGGGGACAGATATTTGCTTAATCGGAACGGGGAATATGTTGCCGACTGCCATCCAGGCGGCAGATGAACTTGAAAAACGGGGCATCTCTGTCCAGGTTGTCAGCCTGCATACCGTCAAGCCGCTGGACAAAAAACTACTCACAGAAGCCTTTGCAAAGTTTTCCCTCGTTGCAACCATTGAGGAACACAGCATATCAGGCGGCCTTGGCGGGAGTATTGCCGAATGGTTAGTCGAACAACCACATCTCAAAGCACGGTTTCACCGTTTTGGAACATCTGATTCCTTTATGTACAACGCTGGCAAGCAAGATTACGCGCAAAAATATTTTGGCCTGACACCCGAACAAATCGTAGAAAAAATAACAGAGCTACAACAAAATTCAACACAAATTAATAGAAAGTCATTACAAACATGAAAACAACTTCCGCAGTTTTAGTTGAAACCGGAAAACCTTTGGTGCTGGCCGAGCTTGATATTCCCGTATTAAAGCCCGGTCAGGTGTTGGTTGAAATCACACATAGCGGCGTCTGCCATACCCAAGTACTTGAATGCCGCGGCTATCGTGGCGAAGATAAATTTTTACCCCACTGCCTGGGTCACGAGGCCGGGGGCATCGTTCGTGAAATCAGTCCCGGTGTCATGAAAGTCAAGCCAGATGATCGGGTTATTCTTTCATGGATTCAAGGCTCGGGAGCCAACGTACCCGGAACGATCTATAATTGGAATGGCCGAAACGTAAATGCCGGGGCGATAACTACCTTCAGCCGCTATTCCGTAATCAGTGAAAACCGATTGACGGTTATTAAGAATGACCTGTCTCTTCAAGATGCAGCCCTGCTGGGTTGTGCCATACCTACAGGTGTCGGTTCCGTATTCAATGTGGCTCGACCGAAACCGGGACAGACTATTGCGATTTTTGGAACCGGTGGTGTTGGTCTGTGCGCTGTCAACGGTGCTTTCATCGCCGGCTGCACACCTGTAATAGCTATTGATATCTTAGACACCAGACTCAAGCTGGCAAAAGATATGGGAGCAACACACTGTATTAATGCAGCCAAGACAGATCCCATCAAGGAAGTCAATCATATCTGCCCGGGTGGTACCGATTTTGCCGTTGAATCGAGCGGTCGGCCTGATGTAATGCTTCAGGCCCTGAACAGTGTCCGCAACCAGGGCGGCACAGCGATTATTATCGGAAACGCTCGCTTCGGAGAACGAATCTCTCTTGACCCTTCCATTCTCAATCAGGGAAAACGTTTACTTGGAACCTGGGGCGGTGACAGTCAACCCGATAGAGACTACCCGCTATATGAGAGACTTATTGGTGCAGGCAAACTAAACGTCCGGCCGCTTATGTCGAAAACCTACCCTCTCCACAAGATCAACAATGCCATAACTGATCTTGAAACGGGAAGAGTCGCCCGACCTATTATTGATATGACAAATGAATGAAAGTGCTTCAATGATTATCGGCGTTGATTTTGATAATACCATCGTCTGCTACGATGAAGTATTTCACAAAGCGGCAATGGAAAAGACGTTAATCCCGAATAACTTGCCCGTCTCAAAAGGACAAGTGCGTGACCATCTTCGGCAAAAAGGTCAGGAAGAAAAATGGGCAGAGTTGCAGGGTTATGTATATGGGGCTCGAATGCTGGAAGCAACTCCGTTTCCCGGAGTGCTGGATTTTTTTTCCTGGTGCAAAAAACAAGGTGTTTCTCTCCGTATTATAAGTCATCGGACGCATACACCATTTATGGGACCAAAATACGATTTGCATCGCGTCGCCAGAGAGTGGATAAAACACTACGGATTTTTTGAACGAACAGGTTTATCTCCTGAGCACGTGCATTTCGAACTGACAAAACAGGAAAAGTTGAACCGCATTGTCCAAGAAGAGTGCGATCTTTTTATCGATGATCTTCCCGACTTCTTAGCAGAACCTGGATTTCCTGCAAATGTCAAACGTATTTTATTTGATCCAAACAAACGCTATCAGAATGAAAATCACTTCCAACATGCCACCTCATGGAATCAGATCATGCGGTTGATCATGGAAAGAGAGAAAGTTGTTTTAAATATAGACAATCTAAAAGGACCCGTTTCTTCTTTACTATCTAAGATTGGACTCCACGGAGATTTTGAGATGCATCCGCTACGGGGAGGAGCGAACAACAGGGTTTTCCGTATCGATGCAAACAGTTCTCAGTTCTGCCTGAAGGCCTATTTCCAACATCCTGATGATCCAAGAGATCGTCTGGATGCAGAGTTTTCATTTGCCGGTTTTGCCTGGAAAAAAGGAATTCGTTCAATTCCACAACCACTTGCTTGCGAGAAAGAAAAAAGGATCGCTCTTTATAAGTTTATTCCGGGAGAGCGGTTAAATTCAGAAGAAATCACTCAAGATATGGTGAGGCAGGCCCTCCAATTTTATAATAACCTGAATAAACAAAAGGAGCAACCGGAGGCAAACCTTCTACCAATGGCATCCGAATCATGTTTTTCCATTGACACCCATCTTGAAAGGGTAAACTCACGGATCAATAAATTACTGGAACTGAATGATCCATCTCCTATTGGAAAAGAGGCAGCACAGTTTATCCACAATGATCTTTTTGAAATGTGGAACGACGTACTAGAATCGGTCAAACAAAAGGGTGATCGTTTAAATTTGAAACTGGAAGAAGAACTTGATCGCTCAGACTGGTGCCTTTCCCCGTCAGATTTCGGCTTTCATAATGTCATCTTGGCTGATGACGGAAAATTATATTTTCTCGACTTCGAATACGCCGGGTGGGATGATCCGGCAAAAATGGTCTGTGATTTTTTCTGTCAGCCGGCACTGCCTGTACCCTTTGACTATTACAATTATTTTTTATCCGAGGTACAAGCCAGCCTGAATAACCCGGAATATTTCAGGCAGCGTGCGGACATACTTCTCCCCGTATACAGGATAAAATGGTGCTGTATCATGTTGAATGAATTCTTACCTGTGGAGAATGAAAGAAGGAAGTACGCATTGAATTATAAAGATAACAGAGAAATGCAACTAAACAAGGCAAAACAATATTTTATCAGAAAAAGTTAAAATGACAGAAATAATACATGGCGATTTGTTAAGGAGGATTAGTTGGTTAAATTTGAAGGATGACAACCTAAAACTAGACTACTATAACTCAGACCGTGGCGTATTTATTGAGTCTCCCACTTTGTGCAGTAAGGACTTTGTAGAGTCTTTATTCAGAATTTGTATGGGCCGTAATAAGGAACGTTGTTTTTTTAGAGCAAAAACCCATACCGGCATTGCAAACGAACGTTAATCTGTAACATACAGGAAATAAAAGAGTTACCGGTTATAGGTGAAGAAATGCAAAAAGAATCCCAATACTCTTTGAAAGAAAAGAGGGAAGAGAGACCCTTTATTGATTTCTACCGTCGACATGGAATTTCTCCGGTGTCACAAAATATTTCGAACCTCAAGAAACACCTTGAAAGACGCAAGGCACTTTATAGACATTTAGGAATTCCTCCAACCCTCGTCAAAGATAGGACTGTCATTGAATTCGGTCCAGGCAATGGACATAACGCTATTTATACCACCAGCCTGAATCCCTCTCGGTATGTATTGGTGGATGGAAATCCTACGGGTCTGAAAAAAACCAAGGAACTGATGTCAGAGTATTCATTGGGGAAAACGAAACATGATTTCATTGAATGTATTATTGAAGACTATACCGATGACCGGTTGTTTGATTTTGTTCTGTGTGAAGCGGTAATTCCCTTGCAGAATAATCCAAAAGAATTCTTAAGAAAAGTAGCAAGATTTGTTGCTGTCGGTGGTGTGCTTGTCATAACATGCATGGATAGCGTGTCAATCTTGAGTGAGATGTTGAGACGCCTCTTGGGATCATTGATTGTTAAGCAAGAAGTTGACATTGATACCAGGCTAAGAATGCTTCTTCCTTTTTTCAAGAAACATCTTGAAACCTTGGAAGGCATGAGTCGACCACACGAAGACTGGGTTCTCGACAACATCCTGCAGCCCTTTATTGGCGATTTCATGTCAATTGAGGATGCGATCAATTCCCTTTCATGCAATTTTGATGTTTATGGCTCTTCACCGCATTTTTTTTCAGATTGGAGATGGTACAAGGATATTCATGGCCATCATGAAAAGTACAATGAAATAGCCATCGATGCATATTGTCAAAATATCCATAACTTAATAGATTACCGCTTTGTATTCCGCCCTAATCCGATAAACATTAACAAGAGTATTCTGGAATTATGTTCTAATATATGCAAATCGGTGTTGAGCTTTGAGCTCACGAGAGAAGCCAATTATTTGGTTGATATTAGAGCTAATTTGATAAAATTAAGCAAGATTATCAAGGATTTTGCTTATGATACATCGGAATCGCTCGATGACTTTATTTTATTACTCGATAATTATCTTCTCTCTAAGAAGATTTCAGATTGCGGAAAATTCGTTTCTTTTTTTGGACGTGGCCAGCAATATCTGAGTTTTATTAGGAGGAGTTGAAGGGGCGTTTCTTCGAAGGAGGATAAAATTTATTAATGGCATACATTGACTTTATTTCAGCGGTTCACACGAAGACGAAACGCGATTATCTGGGGCGTGTCAACGAGTATCCCAAGGTCGAGGCGGCAAAAAAAGCAAAAAGATGGGGATATGATTATTGGGACGGAGACAGACGCATATGTTATGGCGGGTATTATTATGACGGGCGTTGGGCCAAAGTAGCCGATGCAATGGTCAAGCACTACGGGTTGAAACCGGGAGACCGGGTACTTGATGTGGGATGCGGAAAGGGATTTTTATTGTACGACTTTACGCAGGTTTTACCTGGAATCGAGGTGGTAGGAATAGATATTTCCGATTATGCCATCGAGAATGCAAAGGAAGAGGTAAAGCCTCTCCTGAAGGTCTGTCCCGCAAAGGAACTGCCCTTCGAAGATAACAGCTTCGACCTTGTCATCTCGATAAACACACTGCACAACCTCTATTGTCATGAATTGGAAACCGCTCTGCGGGAAATAGAAAGGGTCGGCAAAAAGAATAAATATCTATGCGTTGAGTCCTACCGTAATGAGGAAGAGAAGGTCAATTTACTTTACTGGCAGGTGACATGCGAGATGTTCTGTACACCCGAGGAGTGGCAGTGGTGGTTTGATCGGTGTGGCTATACCGGCGATCATTCGTTTATTTATTTTGAGTAAATTATTAGATTTGCAATAAATTATCTTAGTAAGGGTCGATAAATATGTATTGTGAAAAAAAACTGCTTCACTTGCAGCAAAAGGAAAATAAGCAGGAGAATCTAAGAACTATTTCCCCTGATACGACAGCAAAATGCAATATGAATAAATTCAAAACTAAAGAGCCACAATACCAATGTTGCATTGATTTCAAAAGGAAGTATGGCTTGCAAAACCTCGGGCTCATGAGCAGCCATACCTGGATTACAGACCCCAAACGACTTGTCTTTGTCCTTTCCAGATATAAGTTTGTGGCCAAAATGTTCAGCGGCATGAACACGGTATTAGAAATAGGGTGTGCCGATGCCCTCGGTACGAGGATCGTGAGTCAGGAAGTGGGATCATTGACAGCAATCGATTTTGATCCTGTTTTCGTTGAGGATGCCAAGAACAGCATCATCGAACCACATGTGTTCGAATGCATCGTTCATGATATTCTTGAGGATGCTGTTCCTCGTTGTTTTGATGGAGCGTATTCACTGGATGTAATAGAGCATATTCCTCAGGAAAAGGAGAATCTATTTATATCAAATATTGTTAAATCCATAAGCCCGTGCGGTACGTTAATAATAGGCACACCTTCCCTGCAATCTCAAATTTATGCATCACCACCCAGCAAGGAAGGTCATGTCAACTGTAAGGACCATAAGCAACTCAAAAAGTTGCTGTTGAATTTTTTTAACAATGTTTTCGTTTTTTCTATGAACGATGAAGTCGTTCATACCGGTTTCTACCCGATGGCTAATTATTTTATGGCCTTATGTTGCTATCCCAAAATATTGTCATGAGTTACATAAAATGATGCATCAAAAATATTATATGGTTATCGGTGGGGATGGATTCCTTGGCCGCGGTATTGCCGAAACACTGAAAAAATCAGGAAAGAGAGTGATTACGACCTCGCGAAAAAAACAGAATTTATCGGATTCGTGCATTTATCTCAACATGACCGGGGATATTTCGTCTTGGGAAGTTCCGAATGACGTGGGTGTCGCTTTTTTTTGTGTTGCAGTCACGTCAAGAGAACAATGTCGTGCTCATCCTGATAAAAGTAGAAAAATCAATGTCGAGAACACCACAAGCATTGCTTCAAAACTTGCGGATAAGGGAACTGCGATCATTTTCCCATCGACCAATCTGGTTTTTGATGGTCTTCAACGCCTCTGTAAAATTGATGACCCGGTCTGTCCTCTTACTGAATATGGCAGGCAAAAAAGAGAGACAGAAACTGGGCTCTTGAAACAGGGGGGAATTATCACAATAGCACGCTTTACAAAAATCTTTGGCCCTGAAACTCCTCTTGTTTTGAACTGGATTGAGCAGCTTCAAAGAAAAATCCTTATACGCCCATTTTCTGATATGGTATTAGCACCTGTATCAATTGACTTTACAGTAAATGCACTCATTGAAATAGCAAATAAACAGAGTTGCGGTATTTGGCATATTTCCGCAAATAAAGACACTACATACGCGGATTTGGCCAGGCATCTTGCCCGGAGGATGGGTATCAGTCAGCAATTTATTCAACCGATAAAAACAAAAGATTCGGGGTTGGTGTTTGAGTCAATTCCACAACATACAACCCTGGATGCCACCCGCTTACAAAAAGAATTAGGGATACATCCGCCTGACCCATTCGATGCCATAGATTCCATAATTGGAAGTTACTATGAAAACAAAGACTGTTAAAAATGAATCCCACCGTTGTCACATTTGTTATACGCATGGGGTAGAATTATTTCCTGTTTATTCCAATTTTTATCGAGTAACATCGGATTGTAAACCATGGCAGCAAGGCGGAAAACTTGGTGTGTGTCGATCGTGCGGATGTGTTCAAAAGATCTGCGATGATGATTTCTATAATGAATGCAGCCAGATTTATGATTCATATTCTGTATATTATCAAGGTGGGGATCAAGAACAAAAGACTTTCGAACAGTCAAAGGGCATGTCTCGATACCGTTCCGAGTTACTCTTGACTGAAGTTTTTAAGCGATTTGATTTACCATCAAAGGGACGCCTTTTGGATGTAGGTTGCGGAAACGGCAACTTGCTCCGATCTTTTTCAGCATTATACCCTTATTGGATTCTTGCAGGTTCAGAACTCAACGGAAAATACAAGCAAGTCGTTGAACAAATCGAAAATGTTGAAGCATTGTATGCCTGTGATGTGGAAGAAATTTCTGGTCAGTTTGATATGATTACCATGCTTCACTGTCTGGAGCATATTATTGATCCGGTGAATTTTCTGAGGAAATTGAGGAACAAAATCAATCGAGGAGGTCTGTTGCTTATAGAAGTTCCTGATTATACACAGAATCCTTTTGATTTGATTATCGCCGATCATTGTTCGCATTTCAACATGGAAGATTTAAAGAAATTGTTTCATGTTTCTGGTTTTGAAATCATAATTGCTACAAGTGACTACATATCAAAGGAATTAACCTTTTTGGTTCGTAAAAGTGAGGATTGTGCGAATGCTGAGAGCCTGAAAAGAGAAAACTCACATCATCACAATGCCACGATGAAGGCATTGTGGTGGTTAGAACAAACTGTTCACAAGGCATTCACAATAGCTGAACAAGGTGATTTTGGCTTATTTGGCATAGCTGTTGCTAGCACATGGTTATGTAGTGAACTTGGTGATACTGTTACTTTTTTTGTAGATGAAGATGCCTCTCGAAGAGAAAAAGAGTTTATGGGGCGCAAAGTCTATGATCCCAAAGATGTTCCAAGTGACTGGAATGTTTTGATCGTTTTTCCTTTCCAGATAGCAAACAATATATGGAAGCGGATGAAATCCTATAATGCAATATTTCATTTACCTCCAAGTGATGAACAATATTTTGAGGAAAGAAGTAATGCAACCTAAAACAATACTGACAGTCATTTTGGCCGAACTGATGGTAAAATCGCCGGTAGGCGTGCAATTGAAATGGGTTGATGAAATCAATGGGGTGCCTTCACCCAGAAAGAAAAAAGTAAGGAACTAATAGATGAAAGGGTCATTAGCCAAAATAGTGGTGAACGAACATAATGGCGCACTATGTTTGGAATTAACGATTAACGACAAGATAAGCTGGCGTGAAACAAAGCTCAATTATGTCGAAACAGGCAGGGATGAGCTTATATTCTACTGGATTATGAATACCGTAAAACCACTCTTTTTTGAAATGCCACTGGATGAAATAGCAACTGAATGTTCTCAAGATAGTTATGAACATTTTGGAAGTATTCTTGAGACATGTTCATCTATTATCAAGACTACTAACGATACAATAAGCACATATAGTCACTTAAGAAACGTAGCAAAGGATTACGAAAATATTCTTTTTTTTAATGTAGATGAAAACGCTAGATACAAAGGTTTATATGAGAGGTTTTGCCGTGAGAATAAAAAAAATATTTTGTATTTAAATATGAGTTCGGGCTTTAATCCAAACACACGTACATGGGAAAATGAAGATGTTCCTATGCCGTTGAGCGATCTAATCAATTTTATAGCTAAAGAAGAAATCAAGAAAACAGTATCGATTAACCTCTACTTTTTACTCTCGTATCTAAATAATACCCATGTTTATCTAATACCACTCTTTCTGTATCTTGGAGTTGAATTTATTATTTTTGATCAAGATGCTTATGAGTGGGTGCCATCTGGATATTTGACAAAATCATTCTATAACTGTAATTATTTCGATAGTTTTACATTCTTTCCTGCATTTCACGAGTATTGGGATAATAAATATCAATTAACTAACGTTCACTATGTTGCGTTTCCTCAGAACTATGGAAATGAAAAAGAAACACGAACCATTAATAAAGATTATGCAATTCTTATTCTAACTAATTCCAGGCTTGGAAATGTAAAACCTTGGATTAATAGAATCATTTATCTTCTCGATCAAATACCACCGGGTTCGGTGTTTACTGAAGTCCAACAGTGGTACATGGCATTGAGGCATATGATCTTAAAAATTATGAAATTTGATGAGTTTGAACAGATACATTTCAACAGTTCATTACACCAATTCTTCTACATTGTTATGCAATTTTTAAAATATGAGATTATTGATAGCATTGACACAACAAGAAAAATAGAAATTTATGGAGATGTTGGATGGCAAAAAGTATTTCCGGAATATTACGAAAAACGATTGAATGGCAAAGAAATTGATGATTTGTTTCTGAAAAACAGTCATCTTTATCTGCTGTTGAATTATGGGTTTTCTTACCTTGAAACAAGCGGACCGGTCTACGATGCAATTAAAAAAAATGTTCCGTTCATAAATATACCGCCCATGGTTAAGACGAGTTCATTTGAGGGTTTCAAACATATTGAATACAGAAATAAGGAGGAGTTAAACTATCTGATCAGGAATATTCGAACGGTATTTGATTATGAGGAACTGAACGAATCGATACGAACATATAGGAAGGTTTTGAATGATAGCGTAAGGGAACTTGAAGAGAAATTAGTGTTTGATAGAAATATTGTAACTCAAGGAAGTGCGTTTGATGCTGAACGTAAAGAACATCAATTATTGATAGATCAGGTGACAGAAGAATATATTAACCAGAATGCTGAATTATTGAAAGAAACATTCAGAGTTCTGTCTCTTAACGAACCCATTCAATATGATGTTTCTAAATCAAGATATTTCAACAAAAAATACGTACAAAGAATTCTGAAGTTGATCAGGGATGAACAGGATTCAGCGGCGTTTGCCTGATTTGAATTGAACTGCGAGCGCATTCCCCGCTGCTTGCGGCGGGGTAAGCGAGCGAATACAAACAAATATTTTCCTTAACAATAGAAGATTCGCCGCAACTTGTTGCGGGGAGCTTCAATAGAGACCTGCCAGCCATTAATTTTCAAACATAAAGCAAGCCAGCAATTTGGATATCTGACAATGGGTTATCGTATATTTTTTTTCTGCCACAGTGCAGGGCTTTTAGACAGAGATCTGCACAATGCGTTTTGTGAGGCGGGTGCCGAGGTTCATATGGAAGAGATCAACTTCTTCCACACACCGGAAGGTCATTTAGCAGAAGCTTATAATTTTGAAGATATAGCACAAAAGATCAGAAACTTTCGACCAGACTTTGTCTTCTCCATAGAAGGACACGGACAGGACATTGAAGGCACATTTTCCCGAATGTATGCCATTCTTGGAATCCCCTATGTAACCTGGTTCGCTGATGAACCGCCGCTCGTTGATGGCTGGGGCAACAGATATTGCCCGGAAAATTCTTTATTCCTGATATTTGATGAAGCATATATGCCAGATGTGCGGACATTAGGGTTCTCTAACATCGAGGTGTTACCACTTGGAACAAACACAAAACGCTGGTCAATTGAAGTTGAAGGACATGACAAAAAACCCTTTGCTGTTGAAAATATATCTTTCGTCGGCAAGTTAGCAACCAACCAGGTCAAATATTTAATTGACAACCTCAAGAACTACTGGCCGGAACTTGAACCGGAAATCATCGATTCAGCCACAAACAATTTTATCAATCACACAAATAAGGGAATCGAATGGGCTCTCGAAAAAAACCTATCAGTAAATGGCCGCGTTCTTTCCCGTCCCTCGGAGGTTGCCTGGAAATTAGCCGGCAGCCTGATTGAAAGGAAGGCAAGCCTGGTGAACCAAGTTAATCACATATCTGAATTATTATCTCTGGGTATAGCTGTATACGGTGACGATGAATGGAAATCTTATATTGATCCAAAATACGTGCGTGAAACAATCGATTATTACGGACAGCAAATCAGAGATGTCTATCGATTCTCAAAAATAAACCTGAATATCTCCAAATTTCAATTGCTCACGACTGTTAATCAAAGAGTCTTTGATGTACCCGCGGCAAGTGGATTTCTTTTAACCGACTTCCGCCCAAAGCTGGAAGACTTTTTTGCCATCGATAAGGAAGAACTGAAGCGAAAGTCAATTTATTACCTTGAACATGAGAAGGAACGCCTGCGGGTAATTGAAAGAGCAAAGGAACGGATACTCAAGGAACATGATTACTCACTGCGTATAAAGAAGCTGCTCTTGTGGGTGGCACGATTAAGGTGCAGTGAATTGTACCGTAGATTCGCAGATAATATCAAAACAGATAAAAACTTTGAAGCGGTCAGAAAAAATCTCAGTTTAACAGAAGAGACAGACAACACAGACAGGTTATTGAAAACGGTTTAATCATTGTCCTTCCCTATGGCCAATCGGTCACAACAAGGTATTAACATCATAGAAACAATCTATTTTTCAGATGCTATTGCTTAGTCTCTATGGGCATGCGAATACATTCATGATGAACGCGATAAAATAACGGAGAATAAATATGCGAATATTAGTAGTCGGTGCAATACAGGGTGGTACAGTGCCAATAGGCCACGCCATCTGTTCGGCATTTAATCAATTAGGACAGGATACCTGTTTTGTTGATTTTTCTGACCTTCTCGAAGAATTCAAAGAGGTCAGGTCTGTTGATGACTTTGAGCAATCCTGCCAGTTTCACGTCAAATACAAAACCAGACTATTAGAAAAGGTTGTTGATTTTGTGCCTGATGTTATTTTCGGAGTTGCCCAATCTCCACTGAATGACACCGAAATCCTAACAGAATTGAAAAAAGCCGGTATCACTCTGTGTTATTGGTTTCTTGAAGATTATCAGATTTTTGATTACTGGAAAGCAATTGCACCATATTTTGATTATTTTTTTACCATACAAAAAGATCCGTTCTGGGAACAGTTGAAAGAAATAGATTGCCACAATTATCACTATTTGCCCGCAGCGTTCGACTCTGATTTGGAATGTCCCGCAAAGGAGAGAGAACCTGCAATTCCTGTTTCCTTCGTTGGAGCACCTTATCTTAACCGAGTTCATTTCTTTGGTAAATTAAGCCGAGGTGATTTTAAAATCTATGGGGATGGATGGGATAAGTATTCTAACCCGTCAATTGTTGTCGGCGACCGTCGAGTAACGGAATTGGAGGCCCGAAATATTTACCAGCGGTCTCTTATTAACATCAATCTCCATTCATCGACCATTGCCAACGGCTTTGGAAGAGGAGACTTTATAAATCCCAGAACCTTTGAACTGGCCGGCCTTGGGGTATTTCAATTGACCGATATGCGGAAACTGCTGCCATTTCATTTCGATCCTGCTGATGAAATTGTGGCGTTAAGCAACTGGGAGGACATGCAAAATGCAATAGACTATTTTCTTGAGCATGATGCAGAGCGAGAGATGTATGCAAAAAGGGCGCAAGAGCGTGTATTAAATGAACATACATATCTACACCGGGCACAGGAGATTTTGAACATCATATCTTAAAGTCCATTCTTTAGATATGCTATTCCAAAAAATCTATATCAACGAACACATTGAAGATTCGAAGGGAGACATAACGTGGAAAAAAAAAGATTCTTAATCATACATCTCAGCCGCCTCGGTGACATGCTCCAGAGCCTCCCGGCTATAAAATTATTAAAGGAAGAACAGCCCCAAAGCAAAATTACCTGCCTGGGTATAGCAGAATTTTGTCAAATCCTAAAAAATGTTCCATGGATTGACAATTTGGTCACCATCCCATGGCATGAAATCAGCGTAGTCATGGGGGAACATGATGAAGTACGAGTTGAAGCTCTTGATCGCCTGTTGCAAGAGATCCCCGAGCTTAACAAGGAATATGATACGGTGATTAACCTGACCCATAACTGGGGCAGCACTTACTTATCAGAAAAAGTGAAGGCCAGGGAAAAAACCGGGAGGGTCTTTTCGGAAAATGATGAAGTTAAAGTATCCGGGAAATGGGGAAAATACCTTTTTGCTATGGTTAAAAACCAGGAAGACAATTTATTTAATCTGGTCGATATTTATATGGGGATGGCCGGTGTGGCCAACAGACCTGTAGCACAATATCTGCCTACTAAACCTGAAACTGATTCCATCTGTATCTCTCATTTAGCAAATCTTGGCTACGATACCGGCAAGTTATCTATTGGTTTTCAGCTCGGAACAAATAATTTTAACAAGAAATGGCCCTTGGAAAAATTTGTCAAACTGGGCCAAATCCTTATTAATGATTTGAATGCCCAAATAATACTGTTCGGTTCTTATAGTGAAAAGGAATTCGCGGACAGGTTTAAAAATTTGGCCGATTACCCTTTTATCAGTCTCATAGGACAAACTGATTTGGAGGAAATAGGATCATATTTAAAACAAATAGATGTACTTGTAAGTAATGATACAGGCCCTATGCATATTGCCGCCGCGGTTGGAACTAAAGTTGTCGGAATCTTTTCGGGAATAGCTTATTTCGGCGTTGGTGGTCCTTACGGTTCCGGCAATATTGCCATTCAGTCAAACTATTCCTGTGCACCGTGTACAGGGTCAACCGCTTGTTCAAATCCGCTGTGCAGGCAAAGCATCAAACCTGAAACAGTGGCACAAGGAGTCAAAATAGCCTTAGGCCGGGAAGAAAACCTGTCATTTTATGATAACGGGGCAAGCCTATATAAAGCTTCTTTCAACGCAAACGGAACACTGCAATATCAATTGATCAATAAAAACACAGACAGCTTTCTCCCATGGTTGCAATTGTCCAACTACACAAGGGCGGTTATCGGCCGAAATCTTTGGAGCAACTGGCTCGGCCTGCAATCAACCACTATTGATTCTGATTCAGGAAAACAAAATGGCCAGTTAGATGAAGTTCTGTCGGATTTTTCCCAGGCCTGCACTTCTTATAAGGGAATATATGGGGATGGAAAAAGATTGTGCCAAAAGATAATCAGTGAATTTCAAAAAGAAAATAAGAATTTCCAAATGATACAGATTATGGTTGATTCCTTAAGGCAAGTTGAAGAAAGGATAAAGGCCATGGAAGGCCCTTTGTCCTTTCTTAAAGAAATTCATGGTTATTATATGGCCGAAACTAAAATGTGTGATTTTCCCGAGCTTGCCAACGAATTTCTGGAGACATATACGGTATTAAATAATATCTCCACAAGTTTCGAAACATCCCTGCAGCAAATTGCCTGCCACCGGTAATCTAATAAAATATGCGAAACGAACAACATACACACAAAGAGCCCCCATCAACATGTAGCCGGCAACTATCAGAAAATGCATTGGCAATGGCTATCCGCAATCATGAAGCCGGCCATCTACAGAAAGCAGAAGACATTTACCGTAAGATTCTTGAAAAGAATCCAAATAATTCTGACGTGCTAAATTTAATGGGTATTCTTGCCAACCAAAGAAAAAGGCCTGCTGATGCCGAAGATCTCATCAGGCAAGCCATTTCAAAAAACGGCCTGGTTCCGTCTTACCACAACAACCTTGGCATAATATTGCAGAGTCAGGGCAAACTTGACAATGCCATCCAATGTTATCAAAAAGCCTTGACCCTGGAACCGGACTTTACAGAGGCTCATATTAACCTGGGCATAACGCTTCAGACTCAAGGCAAGCTTGATGATGCTATCAAACATTATCAAACTGCTCTGCACCTGCAACCAGATTTGGCAAAGATACACTTCAACATGGGGGTTGCCCTTTATGATCAAGGTGAATTTGACGCGGCGATTGAGTCATATAAGAAAGCAATTCAATTGGAACCAGGTATCGCTGAGGGATACAACAATCTTGGCCTTGCGCTTGGAAAGCAGGGTAAACTTGAGGAGGCTATTGAACATTATAGAAAGGCAATTCACATAAAGCCGGATTACGCCGAGGTGCATGGCAATCTTGGTACTGCGCTTAGAGATCAGGGCATACTTGGAAAGGCCGAAGAATGTTACAGGCAGGCAATCCACCTGAAACCGGACTGTGCTGAGATACATGGTAATCTTGGTACAATACTCAGGGATCAAGGAAGACTTGGGGAGGCCATTGAGTGCTATCAAAAGGCGCTTTACCTAACCCCGAATTACCCTGAAGGCCACAACAATCTTGGCGGTATATTCAGAGACCAGGGTAAAATTGACAAGGCTATTGAATTTTTTCATAAAGAGCTGCAATTGAAACCCAACTTATCGTTTGTTCATTCCAACCTTCTGCTTACTTTACACTACAATGACACAATTGATCCGATTCAGTTATTTTCGCATCATCAGCAATGGGCAGAACAACAAGCCACTCCAGTTTCAAAAAAAACGCAATCTCACATCAATGACAAATCACCAAACCGCCGTCTCCGCATTGGTTACTTTTCTCCGGATTTTCGGATGCATTCCGTGGCTTACTTTATAGAACCGATACTTTCTTCTCACAATCCCGACACATTTGAGATTATTTGTTATTCGAATGTCATTTCTCCCGATCTGGTAACACATCGTCTCAAAGGCCTGACAAGCCGTTGGCGAAACATTGTTGGTATGTCCGACGAACGGGTGGCGGATTTGATACGTAACGACCAGGCAGACATTCTCGTTGATCTTGCGGGGCACACATCACAAAATCGGATGCTCCTTTTTGCAAAAAAACCGGCACCGGTGCAGGTAACCTACCTGGGCTATCCTGACACTACTGGTCTTCCGACCATGGACTATCGCATAACAGACAATTTGGCAGATCCCGCAGGACAAACTGATCATTTGCATACAGAAGAACTGACTCGACTTCCCAAGAGTTTTCTCTGTTATAAGCCTCCGGAGGAAGCCCCTGAAGTCTCAAATTCTCCGGCCTTGAATACAGGGTATGTAACGTTTGGATCGTTCAATGACCGCGCCAAAATTACGCCTGAAACAGTAAAAATCTGGTCGGCCATTTTAAAATCGGTTGCGAATTCCCGCCTGATATTGAAATCGAAGGCCCTTAACGACAAGGCTACACGGCACATGCTTTTGGGAATGTTATACCAAAATGGCGTGACTCCAGACCGAATCGAACTTGTTGGTTACCTCCCTTTCGAACAGCATCTACGACTTTATAATCGTATTGATATCGGCCTGGATACATTTCCCTATAATGGAACCACAACCACCTGTGAAGCCATGTGGATGGGAGTTCCCGTGATTACATTGGCGGGAAAGTCTCATGCCTCCCGTGTTGGAGTAAGTCTGCTATCTAACGTAGGGTTATCTGAACTTATTGCCAAATCAACCGAAAACTACATAAAAAAGGCCGTAGGCCTCGCCAATAATTTGGGTCGACTCCAGGATCTGCGAGTAAACTTACGTCCTTTGATGGCCCGTTCTCCCTTGATGGATGCAACAGGCTTCACACGATCCTTGGAAGCAGCGTATCGTAAAATGTGGAAGCGGTGGTGTGTACATGCCCAAAATCAGCATCAGAAAAATAAAACCTCACATTCTCATGCCGAAAGAGAACACACCACGCCTAAACCGATTACTTCAGAATGGGGTTGACCATGAACAAAAAGAACAGAGTGACGAGTAAATACAGAAAACTGCACATCGGTGGCAAGATTCCCCATTCGGACTGGGAGATATTTAACGCTATACCCGACACAGATGTGGATCATGTTGGGAATGCCAAAGATTTATCATGCTTCAGCGATGAAACCTTTGCCGAGATCTACGCCTCCCACGTATTGGAACATTTCGATTATGTGGGGGAACTTGATACGGTACTTAAAGAGTGGTGTCGCGTGCTTCGGTCGGGCGGTAAACTTTATATCAGCGTGCCTGACATGGATAAACTTGCCAATCTATTCCTTATGAAGGACAAGCTAAGCCCGCAGGAACGCTTCCATGTGATGCGTATGATGTTCGGTGGCCATACCGATAAGTATGACTACCATCAAGTTGGATTAAACCAAGAGTTTCTGGCATCATTTTTACTCCATGCAGGTTTCTCTAATCTTAAAATAGTCGAAAATTTTGGCATCTTTAATGATACCAGCACTCTGAAGGTTCTTGGTATTCCAATCAGTGTCAATATTGAGGCACAGAAGGTTGCCGTTGAACCCGAAAAAACCAAATAATCCAAATGTATCATTAAAACATCTGTCGAAATCGCAATAACCAGATTCATCAGGAAAAGCATCACGTGTACACCTGGGGAATCATCACTTGAATATCTGGAGGAACGATATGGCACTTCTTGAAATCAGACGAAAGTCATTAGTAAAACCCGAGAGCATTTATCTTCATAAATATAGAAAGAACGTAACATCCCAACTCGGTGAAGATGGTGTGATCGAAAAAATCTTTGAAATAACAGGTACTCAAAATAAATGGTGCGTTGAGTTTGGAGCCTGGGATGGAAAGCACTTCAGCACTACGTGGTCTCTTCTTAACATAAAAGGATGGAAAGGTGTGCTTATTGAGGGAGATAAAAACAAATTTATCGAATTGGAAAACAATTATAAAGGTAACGAAAATGCCGTTCTATTGAATAAATACATACAAGTAAGTAACGAAAACTCCCTTGATGCAATACTAAAGCAAACCGACTTGCCGGAAAACTTCGATTTCTTAAGTATAGATGTTGACGGTATGGACTGGCATATCTGGGACTCTGTCTCAGATTATAGCCCACGTGTTGTCGTCATTGAATTTAACCCAACGATCCCCAATGATATATATTTCGTTCAAGACATGGATATGTCCATGAATCATGGCTCTTCTTTACTTGCCATGATTGATCTCGCAAAAAAGAAGGGTTACGAGTTAATTGCAACAACCGAATGGAACGCATTCTTTGTACAAAAAGAGCTTTTTCATCTTTTTAATATAAAAGATAACGATATCGATTCGATGCATTCTCTGGGTAATTTAGAAAGCAGACTGTTCCAATTGTACGATGGGACATTAGTTATCAGTGGGTGTACTCATCTTGTGTGGAAAGGTATCCCCATAAACCAAAGTGATATTCAGATACTCCCTGTAGCACTTCGGAAGTATTAGTAGGGGGAGAATTTGTACGATAGGCGATCTGCTCCCTCCCCCCGAATCGAAGATGGAATCAGGAAAAATGTTACGACTACAGTAAACCGTACTGCCGATGAGGAAAAGAGCAAAACAAAAAGATGGCCCAAAGACGTTATATGTTGAACAGTATTTTGGTTTAAGCCACTTATATAACGAAACGGAAGAGAGTAAAAATTGAGCAACAATAAGTTTAAGGAAAATATCTCCTCAATTCAAGATCAGCAATACATGGCAGACGTATTTGCAACCGGATTGCAATATCACCAAACCGGAGATTTCCTGCAAGCAGAAGAAATATACCAACAGATCTTACAAAGAAATCCAAATCAGCCGGAGGTCTTGCACCAACTTGGTCTCTTATACTACCAGGTTGGAAAATATGATTTTGGCGTTAAGTTCATAAAAAAATCCATCGCTCTAAATCCTTTCGTACCTTCATATTACAACAATCTTGGTATAGTCCTAAGAAATAAAGGAGATACTGATGCCGCTATCCAAAGTTATCAAGAAGCCCTGCGACTAAATCCTGACTTTGCCGCACCGCATCTTAATTTAGGCGTTGCACTACAGAAACAGGGGAAACTCGACAAGGCAATCAAACATTACCAAGAAGCCATTCGACTAAAACCAGACTATGCTGAAGCACATAGCAATATAAGTGTCGTGCTGCAAAACCAGGGTAAATTAGACGAGTCAATCAAGCATTGCCGCGAAGCACTTCGCCTGAAACCCGACTTTGCCGATGCACATTATAATATGGGTAATTCCTTGGAAAACAAGGGGAAATTTAAGGAAGCAATCGGACACTACCGTGAAGCCATACACCTTGAACCGAACAATGCCAAAGCTCATAGTAACATAGGCACCATATTACAAATTCAAGGCAAACTCGACGAGGCTATAAAGCTTTTTCGACAAGCAATCCGGATTAAACACGACTATACAGAAGCTCATTCAAACCTGGTAATGACTCTAAACTATCAATCAGGTATAAATCCTTTGCACATTTTCTCCGAACATCTCTGTTGGGCGGTAAAGCATGCTCCCCCATGGGTGGCTTCAATCAGGTTACATTCCAACGAAAAAACAACCGGTCGCAAGTTACGCATCGGATATGTCTCACCGGATTTTCGCGCACATTCCGTGGCCTTCTTCACGGAACCTGTGTTGCGTGCTCATGATCGTGCTGACTTTGAGATTTATTGCTACTCTAATGTTACCCAACCCGATTCAGTAACAAATCGTCTTAAAGGCCTGTCAGACTGTTGGCGAAACATTGTTGGAATGTCCGACAAACAGGTGGAGGATTTGATACGTAACGACCAGATAGACATTCTCGTTGATCTTGCAGGGCACACAGCCAATAACCACATGCTCCTTTTTGCCAAAAAGCCGGCACCGGTGCAGGTGACCTACCTGGGGTATCCGAACACTACGGGCCTGCCAACCATGGATTACCGTATAACAGACGAATGGGCCGATCCCATTGGTCAGACGGAGCATTTACACACAGAAGAACTGACTCGACTTCCCAAGAGTTTTCTTTGTTACAAGCCTCCGGAAAATGCTCCCGAAGTATTGAGTCTTCCTGCTCTGAGTAAGGGTAATGTAACATTTGGATCATTTAATAATCGATCCAAAGTTACGCCTGAAACAGTAAAAATCTGGTCGGCCATTTTAAAAGCAGTTTTGAATTCCCGATTGATATTGAAATCGAAGGCCCTTAACGACAAGGAAACATGCCAAGTCCTCCGGGAAATGTTTTTTGAAAATGGTGTGTCGCCAGAACAAATCGAACTTGTTGGTTACCTCCCTTTCGAACAGCATCTACGACTTTACAACCGTATTGATATCGGCCTGGATACATTTCCCTATAATGGAACCACAACCACCTGTGAAGCCATGTGGATGGGAGTTCCGGTGATTGCATTGGCGGGAGAGTCTCATGCCTCTCGTGTCGGAGTAAGTCTGCTATCTAACGTAGGGTTATCTGAACTTATTGCCGAATCGACCGAAGACTACATAAAAAAGGCCGTAACCCTCGCCGACAATTTAGATAAACTCCAGGATCTGCGAGCAAATTTACGTCCTTTGATGGCCCGTTCTCCCTTGATGGATGCAACAGGCTTCACACGATCATTGGAAGCAGCGTATCGGAAAATGTGGAAGCGATGGTGTGACCAGAATCAAAATCAGCATCAGAAAAATGAAAACTCACATTTACAGTAAAACTTACTGCCGATGAGTAAAAGAGCAAAACAAAAAGATGCCCCAAAACATTAATCGTTGAACAGCATTTTGGTTAAAGCCACTTACATAACGAAACGGGAAAGAGTAAAAAGTGAGCAGCCATAAGTTTAAGAAAAACATCTCCTCAATTCAAGATCAGCAATACATGGCAGACGTATTTGCAACTGGGGTGCAATATCACCAAACCGGAGATTTCCTGCAAGCAGAAGAAATATACCAACAGATCTTACAAAGAAATCCAAATCAGCCGGAGGTCTTGCACCAACTTGGCCTACTATACTACCAGGTTGGAAAATATGATCTTGGCGTTACGTTCATACAAAAAGCCATCGCTCTAAATCCTTCCGTACC
>Ga0268279_1000061_pt1 | contig 87622 bp, 73 predicted proteins | sample saktaG_6_FD_190142 | JGI IMG/M metagenome (GOLD analysis project Ga0268279, IMG submission 190142) | Saline water microbial communities from Sakinaw Lake, British Columbia, Canada - sak_2010_1_5_80m | ecosystem: Environmental > Aquatic > Non-marine Saline and Alkaline > Saline ...
TGAAAGATCGGGAGAATTGTTGACGTCTCAACTTTCGAATATAATCTTTCCTGTGTCTTTTAAGTTATAACCGGGCAAAGTATGGGAGAGTCTGCTAATCTGTACCGGATCTATACAAGCTATCAGGCCTTGCATGACCTTTGTAGACCAAAGCTCCCTCGGAACAACAAGGTCAAATCTTTCCTCTTTAAGTGGAACAAAATCGAGGGAAAAAAGGTGGGCAACATACTCGATACCCAGACCCGCATCCGCCTCGCCAAAGAAAATCTTGAGAGCTACTCCCAAATGTGTATTTACCTCATTAGCAAAAGATGTAATCTCCTTGTTATCCCAGCCTTTTTCCTTTAAGAGATATTCAAGCAGCATCCTTGTGCCGGACCCCTCATTTCTATTTACAAACCTTGCCTTCTTTTCTATTACATCCTTTAAACCCTTGATGCCCAAGGAGTTCCCTTGTTTTAAAATCAGTCCCTGTTTCCTATGCCACAGATTGACGACCACATACCTGTCCTTTTTAATCCTTACGGCATAATTGCCGTCAATCCTGCAAAGTATCCTCACGTAAATTATTTGAAGGCCATGGCTCTAATTGGCTGGGTTACTTCACAGGAGGGGCAGAAGATCATCAAGGGATTTGGAAAAGAAAAATTCGGCCGACCTCTTTTCATTCCGGTAGCCGTGCCTAATCCTCAATAAGCGGAAAAGATATGGAATACATCCTGGGTGGCATAAAAGAGGCCCTAAAATTAATCCTTTCCATGGATACGGATATTTTCAGCGCAGTTTTTCTTTCTTTGAGGGTTTCTGCCACTGCCACCCTCTTTTCCTCTTTGGTAGGAGTGCCTCTGGGTTTTGTCATTGGAAGTAGCAAGTTTTGGGGCAAAAACGCCATTATCACCATATTTAATACCCTCCTGGCCCTTCCCACGGTAGTAGTGGGACTTCTGGTTTATTCCTTCATATCCCGTCAGGGTCCTTTGGGTACTCTGGGACTCCTTTTTACCCCTAACGCAATGGTGATTGGACAATTTATACTGGCTACACCCATAATCGTCGCACTGACCATATCCGCCACCCAGGGAGTAGACACAAGGGTACGGCTTACCGCCATGACCCTTGGAGCCGGTCCCTTCCAGACTGCGTTGGCCATTCTGTCGGAAGCGAGATTTGCCCTGATGGCCGCTGTAATTGCCGGATTTGGCAGGGTAATCGCCGAAGTAGGCTGTGCCATCATGATCGGAGGAAATATCCGGGGATATACACGGATCATGACTACCGCCATAGCCCTGGAAACATCCAAAGGGGAGTTTGGGTTCGGCCTCGCCCTGGGATTTATCCTTCTTACCGTGGCCTTTTCTATAAATATACTTTTCCACTACGCCCAGTCGAAAAGGGATTGAAAAGATGAATTCGTTCCAATATGAGATTAACAACCTGACGAAGGCCTATAACGGCAAAAAGGTGCTTGATATTCCTCACCTCGCTATCAAAAAAGGGTCGATCTTAGGGGTGATGGGACCGAATGGCGGAGGAAAGACCACTTTTCTTTCTATCATCTCCCTCCTTCTGCCCCCCACTTCGGGAAAGGTCTACTTCGAGGGAGCGGATACAGGCAATGCTGATCAAAGTTCACTCAGGCAGAGGATGACTCTGATCCTCCAAAATCCCCTCCTCTTCAACACCACGGTGGAGAAAAACATTGCTTACGGTCTTAAACTTCGTGGAATTGACAGAAAAAACAGAGAAAAAAAGATAGAGGAGAGCTTGAATCTGGTCGGGCTGAATGGCTTCGGAAAGAGGAGGGCAAGAGAAATTTCAGGAGGGGAAATCCAGAGAGTGGCCATTGCCAGAGCCATAGCACTGAACCCTGATGCATTGCTTCTCGATGAACCTACCGCCAACATTGACCGGGGAAGTGTAAATGTCTTAGAGAGAATATTGAAGGATTTGAATCAGAGCTTCGGGACCACCATTATTCTTACCTCCCACGATATAAATTATGCCTACCGCCTCTGTGATGAGGTGATTCACCTATTCGAGGAAAGGGTGACAAAGTCTCCCATAGAAAACCTGTTCAGAGGAAGCATTAAAAAGGAAAAAGACCTTTTCCTTTTTGATACGGGCAGGATTAAGGTTTCTGTCCTTCCTGAAAGGATTGAGTCAACCTTCATCTCCATTCCGCCTGAAGACATCATTATCTCCTTAAGTCCGATATCCACCAGCGCCTGCAACTCATTTTCCGGCAATATCACACAGTTGGCCGATACGGGAGATGCCGTCACTCTGGAAGTCGATGCGGGTGAGCGGTTACGGGTAAAAGTTACAAAGAAATCCTTCCGGGAGATGGGGTTAACTATAGGATCTTCTGTATATTTGAACTTTAAAAGTTCCAGCGTCGAGGTCTTCTAAGCAGGAATATGTCCCAATCAATGGAAACGACAGATAAGAAGCAAATGAAGTTTCCCGGTCAACGGAGAAGTGTTTTTCCTTGACCTGACCTTAAATGGAACTTCCCAATAGTTTCGATAGATTATATTTCCGCTTGACATCCTGACACATAACAATATATAAGCGTCTACTTCACACTATATCGCGTCCCCATCGTCTAGTGGCCTAGGACACTGGCCTTTCACGCCGGCAGCCGGGGTTCGACTCCCCGTGGGGACGCCAAGCAATGTCAAAGGGTTAACCCTGCATGGGTTAGCCCTTTTTATTTTACCGAGTGAAAACCTGAGTGAATTTCCGATAAATTTTTCAAGTTGTCCTTTTCGCAATATTGCATCCCACTATTGAGCAGATATGTGCAATTAAAAAATTTGCGATGGAGTTATGATACTGGCAAGCTGTTTACACTTTTTGATTCCTTCTCATCGTTACTGCTATTAAACAAATAGCGCTATTACGATTTTATGTGTCGTATTATCTTTGATTTTTTAAATTTGCCTGCTATATTGTCGGTAATCGAAAAGAGGGGGAACTTCTTCAGTTAAATAAAGTAGTCGCACTTCTCACGTACACATTCCGAACACTCTTCTGAAAAGATCAACGATTTCAAATTTAGACCCTCCTATACACTGGTAGAAATAACCGAGGAAAAGATAAAATCATTTTGTTCAGACAGGGATATCAAAAAACATTATTTGGCTCCTGTAAATCGTAAAAGAGAGGGTTACAAATAATGGACAAAAAAGATACTTATACTATTAGATTTGCTGGAATTATAATGTTGTGTAATATATTTTTTGTGTTGTTTAATTTATGTATTTTGTACTCAAACAATAAAGTAAACGAAAGATCGGAACAACTATTTGTTGGGCAGAACCGTCCTCTTGTTGAAGTTGTTCCTTTGGCAGTAAAATGCGATGATAAAAATGGTCAAGTTGCCACATATTTCAGTGTTTTGAATTATAGTGGATTTGCAGCCTATAATATAGGAATTGACCTTAAATATGGAGGATGTGGGTGGATTGGACTATGGCGCAGAGCACGTGAAGAAAAGGAAGAAAAAGGAAGTGCAAAAGGTGTAATTAGTAATAACCCTTATTATACAAGAAACAAAATATTAATACGGTATCTAAAATCTGGGAAAACAACATCAAAAGACAATAAAGGACATCCATGATAAGTTTTGTCAAGGGGAAAACGGAGATTTCCCCTGACCTTCCGGATTGACGGACTCCCGGCGGTTTTTTACTTCCCTGCCTCAACTCGATCTTTTTCTTCATCCTTTGTGGTCCGCAATAATAGATCATATGCGACCAGACATCCATTTGCTGTACCAAGGCCTGATAGGTTAACGTTACACCATATCCTTAGATGACCTCTGCAGAAGATTGAGTTTGGGTCAACCCACCGGCCTCGAAACACTATAGTCGTTGCATTGCGTTTATCGCATACACAGTCCCCAGACGGCAAGGACCGGCGGGAAGATTTTCATTTCGGCAGTTTTATATATTCATACAGCTTTTGTTTCAGGCCGCCTGCATGTCTGTGGAAAGCTTGAAATCAGCCTGTTGCCTGTCAACAGCCAGCATGTAAGCCACAAGCTTTCTCGCAACGGCAAGCGTTGCCCTGTTCCGATTACCTTTCTTCAATTCCCGATCATATACGATGGCCAGTTGCTCGTTCCAGTATGGTGCAAGCTTTGCGGCCTCAATGAGCATGGTTTGCAGATGTTTGTTCCGCTTCTTTGAGATCGGACCTCGTTGTTCCTTGCCGGCCGATTCTTTTTGTGCGCTGCACAGACCGCAGTAACTGACTGCCTTCCGAATGGATGAGAATCGTTCGGGATCGCCTATCTCCAATACCCAGGTCAGGGCCGTTATCTCTCCTATCCCAGAAATAGTCATGAGACGGTGCACCCGATCACGTATCAGGCTGTCGGTGCGAAGCGTCTCAACAAGCCGCTTCTGGAAAGAGCGAAACATCTCGTAGCTTGAACGGCTCAGCAGAAGAAGCTCCTTAACGGAAGCGGGAATTTCATCGACCCGTTCGAGAAGTTCACGGAAGTATTTCTTGCCGTGAAGGCGTTTTTTACTGTAGCTGACACCAACTTCCATGAGCAGACCTGACATCTTGTTCTGCATCTTCACTGCTGTCCGAACAATGTGGTTGCGATATCGTAATATCCGCCGCAGTTCACGAATCTCTTCCGAAAGCATGTGGCATTCAGGAAGGAGATTCACCCGTAACAGATCGGCTATCTTTTCGGCATCGGCACGATCGTTCTTCTTCTTGGCGGCCGTTATGGCTTTAAGCATCGCAGGATGAGCCACCTTCAGGGTAACGGCATGTGGCCTCAGAAAGTCGTACACCCATCCGGTGAACATAGTCGCCTCCATAGCACCTATCCAGGGTCCCGGCAAACCCTTCACCCATGCTCCCAGTGACTGCCTGTCGGCCCCTATCTTCCCTTGGTCAATCAGGTGTCCGTCGATGGCCTTAATACAATATGCTATTATCCTCTTGTGAATGTCCAATCCAATGTAGTAATATCGTTCCATGGAAACCTCCTTGTGGTTAATTTCTGGGCGAGTTCATCTCGACCCAGCAGCTTGTATATACAAGCATTTTGAACCGCCTGGAGGTTTCCTTCAACCTTTATTACTTATGCATTCAAACAGTATACTAAATTATACAGATATTGTGTTGAATTCTTCGCTAATAAAATTGAAGCTCCCCGCAACAAGTTGCGGGGAATCTCCGACTGTTAAGGAAGATTGTTATTTTTATTCGCTCGCTGTTCAGTTCAAGATACCTTTCCAATATCTTAACTCCATCGTCAATTCTAATAGTGTAGACATCTGCTATGTGACATCACTTTCTTCATAGATCAAGAGCTTTGAATTTTGTCGTTTCGAATGAGTCTTTACGACTGAGAAATCTTAATTATACAGGCCTGCTAAGATTTCTCCCTTCGGTCGAAATGACAGAATAATGGTTGAAATAACAAGAGGATGAAGGGTTTGCATAGTTCCCATAACTGCTATGACGTGAAAGGAGGTGATTTAAGGTAAAATTAAAACTGACGTAATTTGAATAAATAAGTTTCAGCCGAGTAACCAAAATGCCAAAAGACAGAATTTAAAGAACAACTAAAGAGAGGAGAAAAATCATGCCCGATAGAGTTTACAAGATTATTGAATTGGTGGGAACAAGTGATGTTTCCTGGGAGGAAGCTGCCAAACATGCGGTGGAGACTGCCAGCGGAAGTCTTCAAGATTTGAGAATCGCAGAGGTTAGTCAGCTTGACATGAGAATTGAGAAAGGTAAAGTGATCGAATACCGTGCCAAGGTAAACCTTTCCTTTAAATATGAACCTGGCTCTTAATGATTTAAGTGTGGTTGCGGCTGACTGAGCATAGCTCAGTCAGCCGCAACTATCAAGGGGTTATGTCTATTCTTGATTCATCTTTATTTATTCCCATAAATTGTATGTAGGAGATAAATATCATAACCCCATAGTCATTTATCACATTGCAGACAGCTGCTATATGCCTTTATTAATGCTGTCACATCAAAGATTGAAGACAGCCAAATCATATCGTGATCAAAATTTTCAAACCCAAAAGTTCATACAGCCTTATTGTACCCAAACTTCCCTGTCATTTTTTAAAATTAATAGATCTGACAAGTTAATATCCGCAATACTCTGAACCGCTATAGTTACCGACGCGCGGTTTCACCCTTGCCTTTTATTAGCACTTTTGCTAATATGGTTAGTATATTAACCGGATTCACGTACAGGGTCCTTCCTGCCCGTGGCGGACAGGTCCTCCCATAAATTCACGCCCATGCCGGGCGTATTCAATTCGATTGAGCCGGACGGCTATTGCCGCCATTCAGCTTTTCGGTAAGGGACTCATTATGAATTCTATGAAGTATTATCAAGAAAATCAGTTAATCTGTTGGTTCCCTGAAGGGAGTATAGACAAAGACATAATTCATGCATACTACTCAGTACTTCATGACTGTGTATGGGCAAACACGGCGAATCGATTTTGCGATTTCTCCAAAGTTACAAGCTTTGCCGTAAGCTCTGATGATCTGTACTCATTAAGCGAATTTCGGAAATACTCCCTGAAGAACCATAAGAACATAATATTAGTAATGAACAGTACACGGCCTCTCGGATATGGCATGAGCAGAATGTATGAGGGGTTAATGAATGAATGGGAAATGAATATATATGTTACTCGCACAATTACAGAGGCCGCAACAAAACTTCTTGTTGAACAGAAATTATTGGTCGACCCCTGATAAAGCAAGTGAACTTTATGTTTAAATCCGGCAATCTACAATATAGATCTCCGCCCGTTGTATCTTTCGACGTCGTAATATTTGTCGATATCAACAAGTTTTAATTGATCGATAACTTCCTTGAGTGAAACAGAGGTAATATCTCCATGGAGGAGGCTCACCATACGGCCAAAATCCTCATGTAAAACCATGTCAATAGCAGCGATCCCAAACCGTCTCGCCATCAGGCGATCGTGGGCTGATGGCGTGCCGCCCCTCTGCAGGTGGCTCAGAATCACATAACGTGACTCAAGACCTGTCTTGTTTTCTATCTCCTCCGATACATATCTGGCAATTCCGCCAAGGGAGCGGTGTCCGAAATCATCAATTTTTTCATCTTTATAAAATCCTTGCGTGTCCGCCAGTTTTGCCCCTTCAGAGACAACAAGAATACTGTACTGTATCTCCCGTCCTTCTCGCTCCCGGAGAAGTTGGCATATACGATTCATGTCGAAAGGATACTCGGGAATCAAAATCATGTATGCACCGCTGCATTCACCTCCATGAAGGGCAAGCCAGCCGGCATGCCGCCCCATCGTCTCCACAACAAAAATCCGTCCATGGGAACCTGCCGTGGTACGGAGCCTGTCAATCTCCTCCATAATAACGTTCACAGCCGTATCAAAACCGAGAGAATAATCTGTCGCCGACAGGTCATTGTCGATAGTTTTAGGAATTCCCACCGTCTTAATCCCTCGCTTATATAAAATATGGGCGACCCCCAGGGTATCCTCGCCCCCAATCGCCACGATGACATCGATCCCGAGCTTTCCGATATTTTCGAGCAGTTTTTCTGACCGGTCGTTTTTCGGATTGAAGGGATTTGTCCTCGACGTTCCAAGGTTTGTTCCTCCAAAACGGTCCCACGTCCTGACAACCTGCTCGTCTAAATGCTTCAGGTGCCGGGCACAGCTTTCCGGATCATCGGGGTTAACCTCTACCAGCCCTTTCCAGCCATTCATTATACCAAGAACTTCAAACTTAACAGAACGTTTCTCTTCAAGTTTAGGATCGAGAGCTGTTTTTGTAACCCATTTGATCGCCCCGTTCAAACCGGGGCAGTCTCCTCCACCTGTCAGGACTGCTATTTTCATCGGCATAAGCCTCCATTTATTTAATATTATCAATAGCTCAATGTCAGTCAAACAGTCAAGAAATTTTACCAATCACCTATTCCCAGACACCTGCAATCGTCTGCCGGCAGAAGGCACACCTGCCATCCTTGACCCTGTTTTCCGTAATCAGATATCCGAGGCGTTCTATGATCTTTTTTTTACAGGAGGGGCAGTATGTATGATTCGAATCCGCCTGAGGTATATTGCCCACATAAACATAGTGCATTCCCATTTTCATGGCTGTTTCCCTCGCGTTTTCCAAAAACGGTATGGAAGTGGGAGGAAGGTTTGTCAGCTTGTACCGGGGGAAGAAACGTGAAAAATGGAGCGGATAGTCGGGACCAAGATTTTCCAGTATCCATCCGCACATCCGTTTTATCATCTCGATGTTATCTGTATACGTCGGTACGATCAAAGCCGTTATCTCAAACCAGACATCTCTTTCCTTCAGTATCGTGACTGTTCTCAAAACCGGTTTCAACCGGCCGGCATTGAGACGCGAATAGATATCCTCGGAAAAATTCTTGATATCAATATTCGCACCATCGAGAGTCTTGCAAAGCTCCAGGAGCGGGGGCTCGTTAATATAACCATTTGAAACCCAAACATTTTTGATGCCCGCTCCACGTGCCAGCCGGGAGGTGTCCAGCATGTATTCATAAAAAGTCGTTGCCTCAGAATATGTATAGGCAATGCTCCTGCAATCCGAATTCCGTGCATTTTCCACGACAGCGTCAGGAAACATTTCCACAAATCTGACATCCTCAGGCTTAACCTGAGATATCTCCCAGTTCTGGCAGTTAAGGCATCTAAAGCTACATCCTGTAGTGGCTATAGAAAATGCACTTGATGAAGGAAGAAAATGATATAGGGGTTTCTTCTCAATAGGATCAATATGTACAGCGCAGGGATTGCCGTAAACCAGAGTGTAGAGCTTTCCATCCTTGTTGACGTGGGATTGGCACTTGCTCCTGGCATTCGGCTCCAGGAAACATTGATTAGGGCAGGTGAGACACTGAACATTTTTGCCCCGCTCCACTTTAAAATAAACTTCTTTCGACCACTTCCAGAGCTTATCCGGGGCATCGTTTCGAGTAATTTTCTTCTCATTTTTTTCCGATGGCAAAAGCCATTTCGCAAAAACATCCGTTGAAGATAAGGATAAGGTACCGACAACACCTGTTTTAATCAGCTCTCTTCGCGTAAAATACATTTCTTTTTCTTTCCCTTTTTCTTATCTAGCTGTCCTTCTCCGAACGAGCAGCCCGAAGATGATGAGTAGTTTAAATACTATCAGAAAGAAACAGGTATAGTAAATTCCAAAAACGGGGATAACGAAGAGACAGACAAAAAGTGCACCCAGGCTTGCCCCTAATAGATCGGCAGCGTAAAGAGAACCGGCTGTCTCCCAGGGGGAGGAAAAGAGAATTTTTCCGGCGACGGGAAATTCAAATCCTGTTAACACACCGATGAGAACGGTCAGAAGAGCGAAGGAAACAGCATCGAGCAGGGTTCGCCCCCAGAAGAGCATTGTCATAAAGAGCGCAATGTAGATGACAATCGCTATTTCAACCTCAAGAAGCGACCTCGTCTTGATTATCTGACGCTTTGAAATCATTCTGTTTGCCATAAAGCTTCCCATCGCAAGTCCCACCATGAATGAAGCGATAATCATCCCTATCCCTGTGTAGACACTGCCATGGAGAATCTGGTAACAGAGGAGAATGATAACTTCCATCGATGAAGCTGTAAAACCTGTTGAAAATACGGCCTTTCTAACGATCCCAATCCGTAAAAAATATACAAGGAACAACAGAAATACGGCAATCAAAAGGGCTCTGTAATTTTCCTGGAACATGCTAAGCCAGATACTCATCCGGTAGAAAAATGCCGTGGGCCGCAAGTCGCGGTTCACCGGAACGCTATTAATAATGCTGCCCTCTATGAACGATAACCTCTCAGGTGTTACTCTCCCGGCAAGGTAGTTTTCATTGACGTAAACCGTTTCAATGTTCCGTGAGGAGACGAGTGACGCTATATCGGAAGAGAGGGGTGAGTCAGACGCGATGAAAATATTTCTCTCTCCCGGTATAATCAAGACATGTTTGAAAACCTGTTTCAGTGTATTTTTTAAGGTGGAAAGGAAGCGCGCCTGATCATCGCTGATATAATTCTCCGCCCCGGGAGTACCGAAACAGATCACTCCCTCCGGCAAGAGCTTTGACCTGGCCTCGTTGAAAAATTCAAGGGTATAAAAACGGTTGAGCTGGAGCGATCCCGGAGGGGGAAGATCGAGGATTATACCGTCATATTTTTTATCTGTCTTTTGAATAAACTTTCTCCCGTCACCCTGATGGAGGTGAACTGCCGACGGAAAACGGATGTCAAGATATTTCTCTCCGGCGGATATAATCGCCGGATCAAGTTCAACATAATCGAGGTTTTTAACATCATACTTCAGGATCTCGTCAATAACGCCGGCAACACCGCCTGAAACGAGAAGAACTGACTCAACTTTCGGAAGTTGTGACAGCGCGTAATGCACAATTTCCTCATTGGCAAAGGTATTGGGAACGGAGAAGAGGTGCCCTCCGTTTTCGAAAAATGATGTCTGATCATGCCCCCGGGTAACAACCAGTCTCCCGTAGGGGGATTCCCGGTGATCCACTATCGTCTGGTACGGATACAACCATTTCAGGGAGATACCATCAAGGGGCACAAACCAGCCACTATAAAGAATCAATGCCAGCCCAAAGACTCCGAGAGAGCCGTAAATCAATCTCCGGGTGAAACCCCGTGGCATGAGCAACAGGAATCCCAAAAGGCAGAGAAATGCGGGAAGGTACAAGGCATTGAGATTATTGCAAAAACGGACAAGGACGAAGGTAAAAAGGAGGCCCCCTAAGATATCGCCAATATTGTCAAAAAAATAGATTCTGCCGATACTGCGGTCATCAGAAAGATTGACGGCAAGGAGACCGCAGGCAATTGTAAGTAATCCCCCGGAAAGGATACAGTAGGGCACGAGAAGAATCCCCGCCCAGATAATCATTGGACCAATACCGGGAAGCTCTCCTCTGATAAATATCTCATTTCTAAAAAAGCGGATAAGGAGAACATGAAAAACAGGAAGGAAGGCAACAAGATAAAGTGACAGGCGAAGCATAAACATCTGTGTACGGGAAGATGATATGAATTTGGCAAGCCATGCCCCTGCTCCTGTAAGTAAGAGCCAGAGAGAAAAGAGGATACCTAAGACGATTTCATTTCCTTCAAAAACATTTATAAATTCACGAATAACAGTAATCTGGGTTATTACCGAAGATATACCGAGAGCGGTAATCGCGAAGAGGACAGGAAATGCAGTGAATTTTCGTTTCATGGGTTATCTAAACCTGTCAAGCTCGTAAAAAGTCAATTTTCTACCCTTCCCCGATCAGGTCGAGGACAAGCTTTGTCATTCCCGCGAAAGCGGGAATCCAGTAAATTCAATCTGTTATAGACTCCTGCTTTCGCGGGAGTGACGGACAAAAAGACTTTTTACGAGTGCATCAAACCTGACAGTCTCGTAAAAAGTTTCAAAATGTGTTATTTGTCATGCTGAACTTGTTTCAGCATCTAATCATTTCAGCAAGTTAGAGACCCTGAAATAAATTCAGGGTGACAAAAGGTGACTTTTTACGAGTGCATCAAACCTTATATTGCCGAACGTTAACAACTCTCTTGTTATATCTTGATATAAAAGCACTATATGAGATATTTATTTTCTTGACCACGTTCACTTTTCCACTTCCTCCCGCTTCAATTTAACCGGCTTGAACCAGAAGGAAAGCAAAACGACCATGAAAAAAATTGTTGTGAGATAGGTAATTCTCTCAAGCGTTATTAAATCTTCGACATAGATTATATCCTCTATTCTTTCTATTATGAAGGAGCCGGGGTAGACGGCATTCGATATATTTTTCGATTTCAGATAAGCCTCAAGATAGGTTAATGGACAAATAGTCTGTGTAACCTGCATAATGATAGTTGTAATTAGAGCAGTCAGATGAATCAGCCTCCATCTGGAAAGATTGAGACAGAGAAATACCGGGAACCCAAGTATCACAAATACGATCCACATAAAGTGGATGACAATAACAAAATCCGCAGCAACTTTATAAAACATTTTACCCCCTGCTTGATGGATTAAAGCAAGGATAAGCACGGGTTATAATATCATAAAAATGAATAATTGCTGGAAAATAATTTTAATATCGGTACTGGTTTTTCTTGTCGTAGCCATCTCACCGGTAAAAGGGGCAGTTCATGATCGCCATTGAATGGGGTTTCAAATCGGTGGTGCTTACTGCCCTTATCCTTTATCTACTGTCTGCTATTATTTATCACAGGATCGGGAGGGATTGAGCGTCAAGGAAACGCCATGCAAACAACCTAACATACCGGAAATTGCACAACCTCTTTAAAACAAACCTTATTATGTGTCCAGATTTATTGCTTCTGTGGTTCTTGCAACTGTTTGCCATTTAAGTCAGCTATTTTTCTATTTTCACACTTTATCTCGATAATCTTGCAACTAAAAATAGTTGCTATTTTAGGACATTTCTTATAAACTCTCTCCAAGAAGAGGTGGTTTATGGGTCGCAAAGATAAATTATTGGCACGATTACAACAGCGACCAAAGGATTTTACATGGGGTGAACTTGCAGCATTGTTAAGTTCTTTTGGCTATAAACAGGCAAAGTCCGGGAAGACCGGGGGTTCGAGAAGGCGATTTGTCCATCCGACAGCTGCAACGATCACTTTACATAAACCACACCCAGGAAATACCCTCAAAATGTATATAATTGATGATATTTTAGAGGTTCTTAAAAAGGAGAATTTATTATGAAAGATATGATGAGTTACAAAGGATATCATGGCTCGGTTCATTATAGCGACGAAGATCGCGTCTTTCATGGTAAGATAGAATTTATTCGTAGTCTTATAAGTTATGAAGGCTGTGATGTAGAAGGGCTGCGTAAGGCATTTGAAGAGGCGGTAGACGATTATTTAGAGCTCTGCGCGGAAGAAAGGAAAACCCCGGAAAAATCCTTTAAGGGCAGCTTCAATGTTCGTACAGGCAGTGATCTCCATCGCAAAGCAGTGTTATTTGCTAAAGCGAAAGGCTCCAATCTCAATAAAATTGTAAGTGAAGCACTTGAAAAATATCTGTCCGCGTAATTTGGAGTTCACCCTTTGCAATAAGAACTAAAAACTTCCAAGAAATTCCTGCCAGATTAAAATAATAAAGCTGTATGCAGTTTCTGCTTTAATAGTCTTGATCAAGGTATATGGAGAATATCTGAACTCGGTTAAAGGAAGAAAATTATTGTTGGCTTCACCTACGAGTCCTCAGAATAATTTCCGGAAAAAATCGACTATTACCGTTTGAAAGCCTCACCGTAATATTTCTTGACAAAATAGCATAATGGCGTTAGTGGTTTAGCGTATTCTGTTGATCTTGAACGCATCCTACATATGTGCTTTTGAACAGCTGTAACCACAGGGGGGGGATTATGGTCGGATCATTTAAAGCCCTGTTTCTCAAAATGAGAGATGGGGCTTTTGTTTTTTGTGAACAGCCTAGATTTAATATTGCAGTTGCTAGGACGAGGAATTGGTATGTTTTCAATCAAGCTCCGCACTCTGGCCGTACAGGCAAAATGATGAACAAAGGATAATTGAATGGCGAAACTCACCGAACAGGAACAGCAAGAGATTATCCGCTATATCGAAGCGGATAAACCGTTGCCGGACAAATACCGTTTCCTCTTATTCGAGGAGAAACGCGAGGTGGAACTGGTCTGGAATGGCAAGACGAGCGAGGTCTGCAACATCGTCCTCCCGTTTCAGGTGATTGAGCAGGTGGACGAGCCGCGGGCGGAGAAACCGGAGGACACAGCAGCACAGTTGTCTCTTTTTGATGAGCGCGGCCGCCAGCTCAAGGGCTGGACGAATAAACTTATCTGGGGCGACAACAAGCTGATTCTCGCGTCACTGAAAAACGGGCCGTTGCGTGAGGAGATCGAGGCCCAGGGAGGGCTGAAACTGATCTGCATCGATCCCCCCTTCGACGTGGGCGCGGATTTTTCGATGGATATCGAGATCGGCGGCGACACCTTTACCAAGAAGCCCAACATCCTCGAAGAGATCGCCTACCGCGATACCTGGGGCAAGGGCGCGGATTCCTTCATCGCCATGATCTACGAGCGTCTGGTACTGATGCGTGACCTTCTGGCCGAGGATGGGAGTATCTATGTGCATTGTGATTGGAGAGTGAATGGATATATCCGACTTGTGCTTGACGAGGTTTTCGGGAAAGAAAATTTTAATAATGCAATAGCTTGGCACTATAGCGGATGGAATAAGAAGTTGTCATCATCTTTTGAACGAAGACATGATACCATTTTTTTCTACGCAAAATCAGACCAACCTATCTTTAGCTCCTACTTTGAGCCTTGGGAATCAAAGGAAGCTTATGTTAAAGCCAGAAAACAGAAAATCAGAATAAGTGACGATGGACGCGAGTATGTCTTATCTGATGCAGGTGGTGGACAAAGAATAGAACGATACCTTGATGAAGTTATGGAACAGGGTGTAGTTGTTGATGATGTCTGGAATTTAGACAAAATTAACAATTCAGCTAAAGAAGCGTTGGGATATCCAACCCAGAAGCCATTCATATTGCTCGAACGCATTATCAAGGCATCCTCCAACGAAGGCGACCTTGTCGCCGACTTTTTCTGTGGTTCCGGCACCACGGCAGCCGTCGCCGAAAAACTCGGACGTAAATGGATCGTCAGTGACCTGGGTAAGTTTGCCATACACACCACCCGCAAGCGCATGATCGGCGTGCAGCGGCAGTTGAAAGAAGATGGCAAGGACTACCGAGCCTTTGAAATCCTCAACCTTGGCAAATACGAGCGTCAGCATTATATCGGCGTCAACCCTAACCTGCGTGAGGAGCAGCAGCAAAAGCAGATCGAAGAGAAAGAAGCGGCCTTTCTTGATCTGATCCTGAGTGCCTATCGGGCGGAAAAAGCGGAGAATTTCGCGTGTTTCAACGGCAAGAAGGCCGGACGGCTCGTCGCTGTCGGTCCGGTTAACCTGCCGGTGACTCGCCTGTTCGTCGAAGAGATCATCCTGGAATGCCGCAAGAAGCATATTACGAAGGTGGACATCTTGGGTTTTGAATTCGAGATGGGACTGTTCCCGAATGTGTTGGATGAGGCACGCGCCAAGGGGATCGACATCGCGCCGAAGTACATCCCGGCCGATGTGTTCGATAAGCGGGCAGTCGAGAAGAATCAGGTGGTGTTCCATGATGTGGCGTTTATCGAGGTCAGGCCGCACGTGAAGAAGAACAGCGCGGCAGTGGAGTTGACCGATTTTTCGGTGTTCTATTCGCAGGACTCGATCGCCAATGCCGAGGCTGCTCTCAAGAATAAGGGCAGTCGCATCGTTGTGGAAAAGGGGCAGATCGTGAAGGTGAGCAAAGACAAGGACGGCATTGTCAACCGTGAAGTGCTCACAAAAAACTGGACCGATTGGATCGACTACTGGGCCGTAGATTTCGATTTCGAGAGCAAGCGCGAGATCATCCGGGTGAAAGACGAGGACAGCGGCGAGTGGGAAGAACGGTGGACGGGGGATTTTATCTTTGAGAACGAGTGGCAGTCCTTCCGCACGAAGAAAGACCGGTCGCTGGAACTGAAGAGCGTTTTCCACGAATGCATGCCGGGGCGGCGTAAGCTCGCGGTCAAGGTGGTTGATATCTTCGGAAACGACACGATGACTATTGTTGAGGTGACGGTGTGAGTGTCCTCGAAGAAAAAAGAGATGAATTTGCCAGAATAATACAAAAGTATCTGGAAAAACAACCGGTTATTATACTCGGAACGGGAGCTACGATTCCTTATGGCTTACCATCAATGATGGAGCTTGCAGACCATTTAAAGGGGGCTATCAAAGATGGTTCAAATGAATGGGATACATTTTTATCTGCATTGGATAGGACAGGCGATTTGGAAAGAGCACTTCAAGAGACTCAATTAACCCCTGCATTAACTGACAAAATAATAATCAGTACATGGGAGTTTGTTAACCAGAAGGATTTAGAGTATTATAAAAAATTGATCAACGAAACGGGGAGAATTTTTCCTCTTAAAGATTTGTTCTCAAAATTACTCCAATCACATCCCAAGCATGTAAAAGTAATCACAACTAACTACGATAGAGTTGCAGAATATGCCGCAGATTTAGCTGAAGCAAATATCTATACAGGCTTTTCGGGGAGGTATCTTTTAAGTTTCACGCAAAACTATCTTCAAAATTATCCTAATCAGAACAGAGTGGATATTTGGAAAGTACACGGTTCGTTAGATTGGTTCGATCAAGAAAGCCGTCTCTTTTTCTCGTCTCCATTGGCTAAAGAGATTCCCGAAAATACTGTGCCGTTAGTTGTCATGCCGGGTGTTGTAAAATATCAGCAAACACACCTTGAACCATACAGAACTGTTATGAATAAGGCTGACACAGCATTGATGCAGGCTTCCTGCTTCTTGTGTGTCGGGTATGGGTTTAATGACGAGCATGTGCAGCCAAAATTGTTTCAGCAGGTACAGCAAAAAGGAAGACCGATTGTAACCATTGTAAAAAAACTAACCGAATCAGGGAAAAAACTATTGCTCGAAAATCCCGCCAAATCAATTGTATTAGAGGATGCTGAAAACAATAACACTTGCTTTCATTATTTCGAAAACAACGAATACAAAAGTGAGACTATGGACGGCAATTTCTGGCAGTTGGGCGAGTTTCTAAACCTGTGGCTATAGAGGAGAATTTTATGACAATGTTTGATTATAAAGCAGAAGAATCCATCGGAACTGTTGAAAGTGTAGATACGGGAACAGTTGTGGTTCATGTTGAAAATGAAGAAAAATTAAAAGGACTACAGGTCAATCAACTGGTTGCGTTAAGAAGTAGTAAAGTCGGGCAATTTCTCATTGGGTTAGTTGTTAAAATAATGAGAAAAACATCCTCAGAGCCAATAGAAGAAGACATGCCTGACAATGGCAGTATTATTGAAAATGTAATGAAAGTTACTTTGATAGGAACACATATTGATAAAGTAGGGACGAAGCCAAATGTGTTTAAGCGAACATTAGAAACCGTCCCTGAAATCAATGCCGAATGTTTTGTGATAACCGGCGAGAAACTAACTCAATTCATGCAAGCAATTTCTTCATTAGCCTCAGGAAATCAAAACCCCTTGTCTGTGGGGAAATATACTTTGGATGATGAAGCCGAAGCATGGTTGGATGGCAACAAATTTTTCCAACGGCATGCTGTTATTGTCGGAAGTACCGGATCAGGTAAATCATGGACGGTAGCAAGGCTAATTGAGCAAGTTGTAGGACTGCCGTCTGCAAATGCGTTAATTTTTGACATTCATGGTGAATACAAGAATTTAGCTGATAAAATTGATTCTATCGAACATTTGAGAATCGCAGGGCCAAGCGATGGGGATGTTGAGAATAACGTATTCTTACCATACTGGCTGCTCACTTATGAAGAAATGATAGCGATGATGCTTGACAGGAGTGATAACAATGCACCCAATCAGGCAAGAGCTTTTTTTGAAACTGTAATTGAAGCAAAGAAGAGTAAACTTAAAAGCGAAGATAAAACCGATTTATTAAGCAATTTCACCATAGACAGCCCGTTACCATATGAACTGAATAATGTTTTGGTCGAATTAAAACAACTTGACACCGAAATGGTTCCAGGAGCCAGGAGTGAGAAACAAGGCCCTTTGTATGGGAAATTAACAAGATTTATTCAGAGATTAGAAACAAAAATAACTGACAGGCGATTGAATTTCCTGTTCAGTTCAAACGAAGAATTGAAAAAATACGAATGGTTCGAATATTTTGGACAAAAATTGATGGGGTTTGAAAATGATGCAAAAGGAGTCAAAGTTATTGATTTCTCCGAAGTACCATCCGACATACTACCTTTGATTATAGGTTTGGTTGCACGGATTGTTTTTTCGATTCAGCAATGGACGAAAAAAGAAGATAGGCATCCCATTGCATTGTTTTGCGATGAAGCACATCTGTATATTTCAGAAAAACCGTCATCAAGTGTTGATGAATCTGCATTAAAGAATTTTGAAAGAATAGCGAAGGAAGGACGCAAGTATGGCATTGGATTAGTTGTTATAACTCAACGTCCGGCAGATGTTAATCGTACCGTTTTGAGCCAAAGTAATAATTTTATTGCGATGAGACTAACAAATGCGGAAGACCAGTCTGTAATCAAAAGACTTTTCCCTGACAGCTTGGGGGATTTCGCGGAACTGCTACCCATCCTTGATATAGGGGAAGCGTTAATTGTTGGCGATGCTTCTTTATTGCCAAGTAGAATTAAGGTGGCCGAACCAACTATAAAACCTCAAAGTGCCACTGTTGATTTTTGGGATGAATGGTCAAAAGAGAAACAAGAAAACGCCATAAAAGAAGCTATTGATTCTTTAAGAAAACAAACAAAAAGTTAAAAAGGTGATTTATGGCATTACATCCTGACTTTCCCGATTCCCCGCACGCTGTCCTTGATAGGGAACCACTGATGGACGCCAATAGACACGAATTGTGAGATATACCGGAAATTCAATTATGGCGAATTTGCCACAATTAAAGGTGGATAAAATGGCTAAAAAAAGCAAGAAAATAGAAGTTCAAGGCAGTGAAATCACCATTCTTATAGGTAAAGAGCGAGATTATATTTCCTTAACGGATATGGTACGCAATATGGAGAATGGCTCTGCGCTGATCGAAAAATGGTTACGAAATAAGAATACCATCGAATTTTTGGGCATCTGGGAAGAAATCTATAATCCGATTTTTAATTCCCCCGAATTCGAGGGGATTAAAAATCAGGCCGGATTGAACCGATTTATTCTTTCTGTAAAACAATGGGTTACAAAAACAAAATCAATAGGGATCATTGCTAAAGCAGGTCGTTATGGTGGCACTTATGCGCACAAAGATATTGCCTTTGAGTTTGCATCATGGATATCCCCTCAATTTAAAATATATCTTATCAAGGAATTCCAACGGCTTAAAGAAGAGGAATTCAAGCAGCTCGGCTGGGATATCAAAAGGAATCTGGCAAAAATCAACTACCGGATTCACACAGATGCTATCAAGGAGAACTTGATCCCGCCGGAACTCACACCAAAACAGGTGAACCTGGTTTATGCCACGGAGGCGGATGTGCTGAACATGGCGCTTTTTGGAGTGACGGCGAAGGAATGGCGTGAGAACAACCGTGGCAAAAAAGGTAATATCAGAGACTATGCCAATGTCTCCCAGCTGGTCTGCCTATCCAATCTTGAAAACCTCAATGCCCTTTTTATTAATGAAGGCCTGCCCCAGAAAGACCGGTTGATAAAGCTGAACGCCATTGCCATTCAGCAGATGAAACTTCTTACCGACGATCATGGCATTAAAAAGCTGGAAGGAGGAAAATAGTGGCGCTACACAAAAACTTCCCCGATTCACCACACGCCATTCTCGATCCGGACATCCGCTGGTTCCCTGCCGATGAAGCCTTGCGGGAAACGAGTATGGAAAAGCTTATTCCGCCCCTTGTATCGCAACTGCGCAAGAGAGTGAAGGAGTTCCGGGGCGGCGGCTACATCGGCGCGACTGATACCAGCAAGAGTCTGCTCAACTGGTGGTTCAATACTCCACACATGCTCCAGCAATCCGACGGAACCATGAGTCAGTTTCAGTACTATTTCGCCCAACGCGAAGCATTGGAAACAATTGTTTACCTGTACGATGTTGCAGGCGTTCAGGATAAGCACGACATGATGCGCTTCGATGCGAGCGGCCTTGTATCGGGAAGTATGTTCGACGAGACATGGCGGCGTTTTGTAGTCAAGATGGCTACCGGAAGCGGCAAAACCAAGGTGCTCAGCCTCGCGCTTGCGTGGAGTTTCTTTCACAAACTATACGAGCAGGGCTCCCAACTGGCACGCAATTTCCTGGTAATTACGCCCAACATCATAGTGCTCGACCGCGTCTATCGAGACTTTCAAGGACTACGCATATTTTTCGATGACCCGGTGCTTCCAGACAACGGTGTGGACGGCCGCAACTGGCGCGATGATTTTCAACTCACCCTGCACAAGCAGGACGAGGTTACCATCACCAGACCCACCGGCAATATCTTCCTGACCAATATCCACCGTGTCTATACCGGCAACGATATTCCTCCTTCTCCAGACGATGAAAACACCATGGACTATTTCCTGGGCAAGCGGCCCACCGGGGCGACCACTGATTCCAAGGTGGATTTGGGCATGATCGTGCGCGATATCGACGAACTGATGATCCTGAATGACGAGGCTCACCACATCCACGATCCGCGCATGGCCTGGTTCAAATCCATCGAAGACATACACAATCGCCTCAAACAGAAAGAAGCTGTCCTTTCTCTCCAGATTGATGTAACCGCAACGCCGAAACACAACAACGGTGCTATATTTGTACAGACCGTAGCCGATTACCCGCTTGTGGAGGCGATTTCGCAGAATGTAGTCAAACATCCCGTTCTGCCCGATGCTGCCAGCCGAGCAAAACTGGACGAGCGTCAAAGCGCAAAATACACCGAAAAGTATGCCGATTACATTGATCTAGGTGTGATCGAATGGCGCAAGGCGTATGCCGAGCACGAAAAGGTAGGCAAAAAGGCAATACTTTTTGTAATGACCGACGATACCCGCAACTGCGATGACGTAGCGGAATATTTGGAAGGCCACTATCCCGACTTAAAGGGCGCTGTGCTGGTTATCCACACAAAGAACAACGGCGAGATTTCCGAAGCGCAGTCAGGCAAGGCCAAAGATGTGCTGGAATCTTTACGTAAACAGGCCAATGAGATTGACGACCCCGACAACCGCTTTAAGGCTATAATTTCCGTGATGATGCTCAAGGAAGGGTGGGACGTGCGCAACGTTACCACCATCGTCGGACTGCGCGCCTATTCAGCCAAGAGCAATATTCTCCCGGAACAGACGCTGGGGCGTGGACTTCGCAAGATGTATCCGGGGGATGTGCCCGAACAGGTCAGCGTAGTCGGCACCAATGCCTTTATGGACTTCGTCGAATCTATACAGGCCGAGGGCGTTGTCCTGGAACGTAAGGCGATGGGCGAGGGGACTGCGCCCAAAACACCGCTGGTGGTGGAAATTGACAGAGAGAACGAGAAGAAAGACATTGACACACTGGACATTGAAATTCCTGTTCTGACGCCCCGTGCCTATCGGGAATACAAGAATCTCAACGACCTTGACGTGGCTGCTCTGGGGCATCAATGCGTGGCCTACCTGCAGTTCAGTGAGGCAGAGCAGCGGGAGATTGTTTTCAAGGAAATAACCACTGGTGAGGTTACTCATACTACGATTCTCGATACGGCAGGTGTCGCCGATTACCGCAGCGTGATCGGCTATTTTGCACAAACTATCATGAAGGATCTACGGCTGGTCAGCGGCTACGACGTTCTCTATGGCAAAATCAAAGCATTCGTACAGAACGAGTTGTTTGACTGCCCGGTAGAACTCGAAAGCCCCAACACCCTGCGCAACCTGTCAGAACTGGCCGCAACAAAAATATTGATTGAGTCCTTCAAGAAGTCAATCAACGCGCTTACCGTCCAAGACAAAGGCAACGCCGAAATCCGCGATACTATCAAGCTTCGCCAGACCCGCCCCTTTGTAGCCAAAGATCAGGGCTACCTGGTCCCGAAGAAAAGCGTTTTCAACCGAATCATTGGTGACAGTCAACTGGAACTTCGCTTCGCCGGTTTCCTCGAAGATTGCTCAGATGTGCTGTCCTACGCAAAGAACTATCTGGCGGTTCATTTCAAGCTCGATTACGTGAACTCCGATGGCGACATTTCCAACTACTATCCCGACTTCCTGGTGAAGCTGACGGATGGGCGAATTATGGTGGTGGAGACCAAGGGGCAAGAAGACCTGGATGTACCGTTCAAAGTTCAGCGGCTACGCCAGTGGTGCGAGGACATCAACGGAATGCAGTCGGATGTGACGTATGATTTTGTGTACGTGGACGAGGAAGGCTTCACGAAATATGAACCGAAGTCGTTTGCGGATTTGCTGGCTGGTTTTCGAGAATACAAAGAGAAAACATAACACATTCTGATGTAAGGGTTCGCTCCCAGCGGCTTTTGTCCCTTCCGGCCCCTGCGCAGAACGTGTGTGCTGGGCATGGAATAGAACTAACGAGGTGGACGTTTCTGTGCCAAGTATTTGCAGGAACCAAAGGATAGGAGAAGACAAGGCTGTCGTCGCAAGGCTCCTTCTTGTTCCGCTAATGATTACACAAAGGAATCCGCCACTTTTCTTTCACTCTTGATTTTGTTGATTTCAGGAAGACACAAATACCACGTCGCCTTGAAAAAATCACGCTCAAAAAATTGCACATTTCCTTCCGTATTCAATAACTTGGCTCGATCAGCCAAACCCTCGCTTTGTATTTGAAGTCTACAGCATACTGATTCTATAGCTTTTTATCGCTTTCAGGAAGTTATAACCAAACAGGAAAATGGGATAAATTGAATCTCCCCGTAACAAATTGCGGGCATTACGCTCGCTGTTCAGTTCATATATCGGAAAAATGGTAAGGGGTAGGCTCTTTACTTATCTTTTAGTTCCTGGTTTTTTACGGCCGTCTTGTACTCTTTCTCAAGACATGTATAGACATCATTTGTGATATTTTTAGATACTTCTGCCATTGCACGACTCATCGCCTCGGCAAGGGAATGCGGGTTTTTCTTCTCACAAGCCTTGCTTGAAGCGTAATGCTTTTGGAATAACACACGTTTGCTGATATCCGGCTCATTTTCCGCCATCAGGGTGATACTGACGGAAAGGACGGCTTCCCATAAATCATTACCGTCACGTTCAAAGAACTCATCAACAGTACCTTCAATAAAATGGGAAGCGGGAACCCTGCTGTTTAAGGCAAAGACCCCTTTAAACAGTGAGGATTGCTTTAGATCTCTTGCCAGAAAATAAGTAACAAAATCACCCGGATTTGCCCGCCATCTGTGGTATATGTATGTATTCCTTTTGAGTTTTTTCTCCTGGTAGACGATTCTACTCGAGTTGTATGCAGGTGCTACGGTAACCCTTTCAAGCCGCAATACAAAAGGCAGTGGTTTTAAGTCTGTGTACTCCGGTGAACTATACTCCAGCGTATAAAAGTCAATCTTACGACTCGGCTGTTTTAAGCCCACACACCCTCCAATCATAAGAACCACTATGACAAAAAGAGCCGTTGTTTTTCTTCCGGTATTCATGGAATATCTCCACATTTGTTGTGCCACATTGCTTTTGTTATTTGTAAGGTGCTCCGCTTCAGTCAATATCGGGTTCAATCACTTTTGACGGTAGCGGTTCTCCAAAAAACAGTTGTGACGGTTGATCCGCAAGTAATTCGATTAATCTGTTCACGTTCTCGCCTGCCTTTTCATTATCAGCAAGAATCCTGTCCAGACGGGAAATTGCTTTTGCGGTTTTTTCTGTCAGGACAAATAAACTTTCGCTTTCCTTGTCAAGAGACCCCATGAACTTGCGCCACTTTTGTGTGTCAAGGATCACCTTGGCCCTGTTGATGGTAGAACGAAAATCGGATGATGATTCTTTAATTTGGGCATCATCAACAGCACGGTTTATTTTATCGAGAGTTAATTTAAATTTATCGGATATACCGGTAATATCCAGTTCTTTAAACCGGTTCAGTACATCATCAATTCCTTCCATGAGCTGTTTTATCCCGGATGGCCTTGTAGCGATGACCGGATATTTAGCAGTAAAGGCAATAGCAGGAGACAGGTCGGATTCATCACCTTTTTTTCTTTCAAGTTCAACAAACATGATTCCGGTAATACCGACTGATTTGAGCTGGGCTGTCATATCTTTTTCATTGAATTTTGAAGCGATTTCAATTTTCAAAACTACCTGGATAAGATTGGCATCCGGTGCAACACGGATACTTTGAACCCGACCGATGGAAACCCCCCTGTATTTAACAGGAGAATCTTTGTCAAGGCCCTGGACCGACTCATCAAAATAGGCAACATAGTTTATTCCTTCTTCGAATCGTTGATACACCCCGAGCCAAACAATGGCAACCGCGGACAGGGCAAGCCCAATCAAGACAAATAATCCCACAAAAAATTTTGTTTTAATCGATGTCATTGGTTAATGATGCCCCATATTAATGCAATAGTTTAAACTGAATGAACTGCTGTTATCCATTGTGCGCCTGTAACTGGGGGCGCGCCTGCCGGTTGAAGAATTGTTTGACAAACGGATCCTTACTGTTGTTTCTCAGAAATTCGGGATCTCCCTCGGCTATGATCCCTTTTTTGCGTTTATCGAGCATGATTAACCGTTTTGCAACTTTATAGATGCTATCAAGTTGATGGGTTATGATAATCATTGTCGTTCCGATACTTCTATTAATGTGCAAAATCAGTTCATCAATCTCCGCTGCAGTAACGGGATCAAGACCGGCCGATGGTTCATCAAGAAATAGAATTTTAGGGTTAAGAACCAAAGCTCTTGCGAGGCCAGCCCTTTTCTTCATTCCTTCGCTGAGTTCAGAGGGCATATAGTCTGCATATCCATCAAGATCGACAAGGCAGAGTTTCATCCTGACAAGAGTATTTATGACTCTCTGGGAAAGATTGGAATATTTTGTGATTGGAAGTGCAATGTTGTCGGCTATGGACATGGACCCGATCAATGCACTACCCTGAAATAGAACCCCAATCTTTCTCAAAGCTTTTTGATATTCTTTATCACTGCATGATGTGATATCAGTCCCATCGATCAGAACCTTACCTGAAAAGGGGTTATTCAAACCAATCATATGCCTGAGCAGCGTAGTTTTCCCGCATCCGCTACCGCCAAGGATAACAAAAATCTCCCCTTTATAAACATCAAAACTAATATCATCAAGGATAAGATCGTCTACGTATCGAGCTGTAAGGTTTTGTACACTAATAACCGTTTTTTTTTCCATAAAATGATGTCGACTACCAGTAACTGCGAATGATTGCAAAAAACGAATCAAAAAGAATGATTAAAAATATGCTGCTAACAACAGCCGAGGTTGTGGCATTACCCACAGATGCCGCACCTCCCCTGGTCTGAAAACCTTTCAAACACGCGATCCCGGCAATAAGCACGGCAAAAATCGAAGATTTAAACAGACCCCAGCCAACTTCAAAGAGTGTAAGGGTATTTATGGTCTGCTTGATATAGGAACTCAACGTCAGGTCCAGCATGAAGATTCCAACAACCGTCCCTCCTGCAATGGCGAAGGTATTTGCAAAGAGCGTCAAAAGAGGCACAACAATAACTAATGCGATAATTCTTGGAACAGCAAGAAAAAGGGTCGGATCGAATCCCATGGTAAAAAGGGCATCGATCTCTTCGGAGATTTTCATGGTTCCTATCTCGGCGGCATAAGCAGATCCGGACCGTCCCGCAATAATGATGGCGGTTATTATCGGTCCCAATTCTGAAACCATGGACAGGGCAACAAGGGAGGCAACGTAAATATTTGCTCCGAATTGTTGTAGCTGAATCGATGATAGAAACGCCATAATGAGTCCCAGGAGAAAACTGCTAAGGGCGATAATCGGAAGTGCATCAACGCCGGTTTTTTCCATATTTTTTATGACATCATTGATTCTCAGTAACCTGGGATTAAAACAGATACGAATCAGGGAAAGAGAAACAGACCCGACAAAAGAAATCATGAATCTTATGTTTGATAACTCCTTAATGATTGAATCGCCTGCGCGAACAAATATGTTAAACGACTTTTTGGATTTCGGGTCTGCAAGTTCTTTTTGTGAAACGGCGTTAACAGAGTCAAGCATCTCTTTTATCCTGGTATTTATATTGACGATACTAAATTTCCCTTTTGGGGCAACCAACTGTTTTATTTCAAAAAGGACAAGCGCACCAAAATCATCAAAATATGATACCTTTTCAAGATCTATCGTCAGCGAAACGGGGGGAGTTACTTTTATCGCCTTCTGAACTTCCGACAGGAAAGGAGAGGAGGTCTCAATATCCATTCTTCCTTTCAAACAGATGGTGATGTCCCCTTTATTTGTTTCTGTAATTTCGTATGATGAAGATGGGATATCGTCGGATTTAAATCCGGTCATAGAATTCACGTAGAGACCTCTCCCTAAAATTTTCCCCTGAAGGAACAAAATAGTTATCTGATATATGCGGTGCAAAAAAAGTGCCACGCCACATTAGTCGGTTCAATTCTCAACAACCCCGATTAATTATGTTTTATTGCCCATATGTCTGAGCGTGAACAGGTGAGCCTCCCCGCCCACAGGGCGGGGCTTTCCGGTAAGGAAGCAGGAACAGTAAGCTGTTGCGAACAATATATTTTTTTATTGCGCCCCCGGTCAAGTTTGAGATATTACAGGCAGAATGTGTCAAACTCTTGACGTCTAATCATCCTGACCCGAACATGCCCAAGTTTTGCTCATTCAATATAGCGTAGGAATGTAAGTTATATGGCTGAATGGAAGGTTAAGGGTAAAATATGACCAGTCATTTCACAAAACGGCAGAAAACCGCTTAGAATTTTGGAAACGTCATGACTTAACAAAAATAAGGGTTGTGCCGCCTAATTTTTACTTGTTTTCCGTCTACATTTTATATAAAATGTAGAGAATAGTTCGAATGTATTGGCCGAACCGCAAAAAGAAACGGTGTGCTCAGTAAGTCTCCTGTTCCCGGAATCTCCCACAGAATTTCTTGTAGTCCCCAGAATTTCAGTAATTACAAGCATTAAAACACAACAATTGATTAACAGCATGTATACACATGCCGTTCAAACCTTTCTATGGAGGTAAACATGTGGACAAGAAATGTTAGACTTTTCTTGTTGCTGCTTATTGTACTCTTTATGTCATTCAATGTATCCGCTAAAACAAAACTTGAGAAAGCAACATTTGCCGGAGGTTGTTTCTGGTGCATGGAACATCCTTTTGAAAAGTTAGATGGTATTGTAGAGGTTATATCAGGTTACACAGGCGGGCATAAAGATAACCCAACCTATAAAGAAGTTACGTCAGGATCAACCGGCCATGTAGAAGCGGTCCAGATCACATACGATCCGGCTACCATACGCTACTCCGACCTTCTCGATATTTTCTGGCGACAGATAGATCCGACCGATCCGGGCGGCCAGTTTGTCGATCGGGGTTCACAATACAGGACGGCCATTTTCTACCATAGCGATGAACAGAAACGTTTGGCGGAAATTTCGAAAGAAAAACTGGTCAAATCGGGCAGATACGACAGACAAATCGTTACAGAAATTATTAAAGCGGTAACGTTCTATAAAGCGGAAGATTATCATCAAGATTACTATAAACAGTGTCCATTACCGTATAAGTCTTACAGACAGGCTTCAGGTCGTGATCAATATATAGAGAAGGTATGGGGTAAAAAATTGGAGACCACATTTAAAAAACCGTCTGATGAGGAGTTAAAAAAAACATTAACCCCGCTGCAATATGAGGTTACTCAAAATGATGGTACAGAAAAGCCATTCGACAATGAATATTGGGACAACAAAAGGGAGGGGATTTATGTCGATGTTGTTTCCGGTGAACCTCTTTTCATCTCACTTGACAAATATGTCTCCGGAACGGGGTGGCCAAGCTTCACAAAACCGCTCGTTCCGGAAAATATCGTAGAACGTGAAGATAAAGGCCTCTTTAGTGTGAGAACAGAGGTGAGAAGCAAATATGCCGATTCTCACCTTGGGCACGTATTTACAGATGGCCCCCAGCCAACAGGACTCCGTTATTGTATGAACTCCGCTGCCCTGCGTTTCATTCCAAAAGAGGATTTGGAAAAAGAAGGATATGGAAAGTGGAAAAGGCTTTTTGACCGGTAGCGCACCCGCAAGCCCCGCTCTGGAGGCGGGGTAAGGGGCGCTGACTCCGATTATACAAGTATTAGATTAATAATAGGAGGATCAAATGGCTAAAGTACTATGCAGATTATGTTTACTGGTCCTGTTTCTTTTCATTTTTGGGGCGGTATTCCCGACACATGCCGATACCGGTGACTTAATTACAACTCTCACGAATAAACTCGGAGTTACCAAAAAACAGGCGACTGGTGGAACCGGTGCTATTTTCAAATACGCTAAGTCCAAACTTAGCACCGATGATTTTTCAACGGTCGCACAGGCACTCCCCGGGACAAATTCCCTGATCTCGGCTGCTCCTAAAACGAGCGGTTCTGCTAACCTGCTCAGCGGGTTAAAATCCTTCACGGGGAGACAGTCTAAGTCGACAGATACCATAAGCAGCCTGGCCGGAAGCTTTTCTAAGCTCGGGATGAAACCCGATATGGCGGGTAAATTTATCCCCATAATTCTCGAATATGCACAGTCGAAAGGGGGTACGGCTGTGATGACCATACTCAAGGGAGTTCTGCTATAATATTATAGTGGTGTTTCGCTAAGAACTTGCTGCTCATTTAATGCCGGATAAGACCTTGAACACCAAAAAGGGAGGGGTCGGTGATGGTGAGATATCTTGTTAAACTTATAAGGGTAATGCATTCTGATACAGACCCACGTCAGATTTCTCTGGGTTTTAGCCTGGGGATGATACTGGGTCTCACACCACTTTCAAGCCCGCATAATGTATTCGTTCTTCTGGCCATTCTATTTTTTCGCGTCAATATCGCAGCCGCCATACTATCCTTCGGTGTTTTCGGCATTTTAGCTTTTTTACTCGATCCACTCTTTAATCTGATAGGTGTCTCTATTCTCACCCAGACAGACATACTCTTGGGATTCTGGACATCTCTTTACAATGCCCCTCTTTTCCCCTACACCCGCTTCAACAACAGCGTGGTGATGGGAAGTCTCATCTTTTCCCTGGTGGCTTTCTTCCCCGTTTACTGGGGAGGAAAGACCATGGTGATCAAGTACCGCGAAACGTTCATGGAGCGTTTCAATCAGTGGAAAATCACTCAACTTTTTAAGGCGTCCAGCCTTTACAGATGGTATGCACGTTACAGTGCCTTGAAGGGGTAAGACAATGAAAATGATCCGATGGTCGGGGCTTATCGCTTTTGTTGTTATTGTTGGTCTCATCACAACGTTTAATCTCTTTTTTCTGGACAGTATTGTCAAAGGGGCCCTGGAAAAACAAGCCAGTCTTATCGTAGGGGCACGTGTCGATATCGGCGATCTCGCATTTAAAATATTCGGGCTACATATCGATATACGAAACCTCCAGGTGACAAACCCGGACCAGCCCATGCGTAATACCTTTGAGACGGGAAACGTATCATTCGACCTGGCAGCAGGACCTTTGCTGAAAAAAAAGATCATTATAGAAAAAATGGGAATAACGGATCTTGCCTTCAACACTGCCCGCAAGACCTCCGGCGCATTGCCTGCCCGCCTTATTAAGAAGAAACGAGCGGCAGCGAAAAAACCTACCGATGCCACCACTCCCGCTGAAAAAGGCCAATTAGAAAAATGCGTGCTGCCGGATTTTGCCGCGCTTTCAGATTTAAAGAAACGCTCACACAAAGATCTTCTCGGCAATGCAAATCTTAAATCTTCTGCGTTCCTTTCTGATTACCGTAAAAAAATCTCACAGACGAGGCAGTCATGGGAGAAGAGACTCGATGCTCTACCCTCGAAAGAATCTCTCAATGCCGATCTAAAATCTCTTCAGGAACTTACTGATCAACGCCCAAAAGATATAACCCGGATACCCGCCTATCTTGAAAAGGTCAACGCACTGAGGCAAAGGGTAACAACCTCAAAAAATTCTCTCATTGCAGCCCGGAAAGATTTTCAGTCTGAAATAGGGGGTCTCAGGTCCTCCCTCTCTCGAAAGGAGATGGGAAAACTCAAAAACAAAGATCTTACAGATGTCATGGCGACATTGAATATTAAACCCCCTTCAACTGAGGATCTCGTTTGTGTCCTCATCGGGAAAAATATTGCCAAAAAAGTCAATTATGGGATTACGTGGTACCGGAAACTCAACGACTTTATGCCCGCCGGAAAGCCGAAAGCAGAAAAAGAGAAACCGCGTACTGTTCCTCGTATGAAAGGTGTAGACGTTCGCTTTCCCATTACCGGTAGATATCCAGATTTTCTCCTTGAAAAGGCGGTTTTCTCTGCCAAACCGGCATTACCGGCAGAACCGGGCAAGCTTGTCGTAACCGATCTCGCCGGGAAACTTGAAGGGCTAACCTCACAGCCGGCCATTTACGGAAAACCCGCTATTGTTAATTTAAAAGGCTCCCTTGCCGGCGGTAAAGCGAAAGAAGTTTCTCTTTCCGGAATATTGGACCACCGGGACACGCCAGCCAAAGATTCAGTCAAACTGAATATTGAAAAACTAAGACTGAGGCCGGAAGATTCGGTAATATCGGAAAAATCACCCCTTCAGCTTACATCGGCTTACCTTAATGTAAACTCCGACCTTCATGTCAGCGGAGAAAACCTCAATGGCCGCGTACGTATGACTATTCGGGATCCAGAAGTAACCGTTGCACCCGAAGCATCTGTTCTGGCAGGTCTTTTCAAAAATATAGGCCCTTTTGATATCGCCATTTCGATAGCCGGAACCCTTGACCAGCCTTCCATGACTATGTCCTCTTCCCTCACGAATACCTTAAAATCTCGGTTCCAGGGCATTATAAAAAAAGAGATGGGGGACGTGCAGAATAATCTGAAACAGGCTATCGCTTCCCGATTACAAAAAGACCTGAAAGAAGGCAAGAGCGATACCGATACCCTTGAAAAGTCGGTTATGGATAGCATAGGCGACCGTCTGAACATCACCAACCTGATCCTTAAAAAGAAACCCGGACCAAAAACACCTGGCGACAAGTCGACACCGGTTGATCTGCTCAAAAAGAGATTACCCTTCCCTTATTGAAGAAATCTCAAAGGTCCACCCAGATTAAAATACAATAAAGCTGCATGCAATTTTTAATTAAAAAATTTTGATCACGATATGATTTGGCTGTCTTTAGTCTTTGATTTGACGCCATTTATCAAGTACATAGCAGATAGCTATAGTTTAAGAATGAATATTTGATGTGCGATATGTAATTGCTGTCTTGAATTTACTGTTCTTGTGAGATTATTAAATTATCAATGAAATGATTTATTTAGGTTATAAGATTTTTAAGATATATTACTGATGAAAGTATAGAATGGACGAAAAGCAGGGCATTTTTCATACACTTTTTCAATATCTAAATTTATAGCAATCTCGGGATTGTGAATACTATTTATATATCTTGGTTTACAATTAGATCTGCGCGATTTTTTCTCAATATATTCTTTTGGACTGTTAACATTCTCTGGATTGGGTATCTGTTTTAGATTCATTCCTACAAATTTATTATTTAATACACTCACATCCGCTAAAAACCAAGCCTCAACTTCTTGTATGGGAATAACTATACATACAACCTTTTTATTCTCATGAATAATAGATATTTTTTCTTCAATTTCCTTATATAACTTATTATATTTTGCTGTATCATTGCAGTCTAAATCGTGACATATAATTATGTAAGTTATGCCCAATTCGACCCAATTAGTTGTAATAGCCCCGCATTTTCTCCGTAGTCTTCCGCAGCCACGTGCTCGATATTTCTTAAATTTAAATCTTCTTACATTTATCTTTTTTATAATAACCTTTAAAGTCTCGATATCAGAGGAATCTTCTGCTATAATATCTAGTTCAGTCATTCAATTCGTCCTCCAAACCACCCGATGTCGCATATTCACCTAGTGGACCCACTTCATCCAAGAATTTTTTAATACGGGACAATGATTGTTTGTTAATATATTTGATATTTGTAATGCCTTTATCGTAATATAAATACAGAAGTTGTTCTGGTTTTAGGTTGTTTAATATTTGCTCAGAGTGCGTTGATATTAGTATTTTTTTATTATTATCAGTATACTTTTCTAGGATAGCCAATAACTTTGACAACAAACCCCAGTGGATTGAACTTTCGGGTTCCTCAATCAACATTAAAGAAGCATTGTCATAAAGTAGATTGAATAAAAGGCGCACTATCCTTCTAGTTCCATCAGAGAGCCACATATAAGGTATCCATTGACCCCAAAGTTTGAAGTGAAAAAAGATTAAAATTTCCCCTGGCGGCAGTGGAAGCTCTCCTGTACCTGGGCTCAACTCAAGGCATTGTATATCTTCTATTAGTCCTATTGATTTTAATATAGATAAATATTCTTTGAAGTCTTCAGATCGATTCTTATAAAAATCATAGAATTGATAACTGAAATTAGTATCATCATCATCATATTTATTAGTATCTTTCCAATCGTCAAAATCCTTAACCCAAAAGTATTTAAGATTGGGTTGGTTTTGCACTCCATAATACTTAACATTAAACAAAAATTTGAATATTTCGAAAAGCTGACCACTATATTTTGATATATTTTTTATCGCACCTGATTTTTTTTCATCGCTTAAAAGTGTACTTAATATAAAATTTAACCCTGAGTCATCTGGTGATATAATGGTTGTTCCATCTATTCCATTAACATAAAGAGTGTTTTTAAGTTTCTTAGAAAATACATTTATCTTACAATTATCTATTTCTATATCTAATGAATCCTTAATATACTGCTTTTTTCTGCCATAAATTGTATATTTATAAGTACATTTAGCTTTTCTAATATTAAACTCAAATTGAGCAGAAAAACCTTTCTTAAGAAGAGGATTAGCCTCGTTTTGTGCGATACTTCGGAATAAACACCATTCGCTAGCTTTATCTATTCCGGTAAGAAGATTTGTTTTTCCCGCAGCATTTTTACCGACTATTGCCATTAGTGGATATTTCATTTCAATTTTAACATTATTGCATGTCTTAAAATTCTTTATTTGAATTTTCTTAAGCATTTTATCCCTTCATAAATCATAATTTTTTTTGTAGATAGTCGCCCTTCATCCTTCTTTTAAGGGAGACTTTAAGTATAAGTCAATCATTAAGTAAATATGTAGAATTCAGAATACAGTATGCATGTTGTGGTCTCTTTTCTTCGGGAAATAGGCACACTGTCCTCGGAATAGTTCAATAGTACTGAATAGTAAAGCCGATTGTTGAAAAATAAGGCAGCGCCCTTTTTTATTTCTTCTATACTAAAATCTCCATATCTTCATTTGAGAAACGGGGTGTTTTAATAGTCAGTCCATGATGCCCTCTTTCTTTGTGATAAAAGGGTTAATCTTGTTTGCTATAATTTAAGTGAATCCGATATTTACAATACTTAGTTGAAAATATTTGTCAAGGGTTTTCAATATTTGGGAGAATTCGGGGGACACAATACTAAATTATGCAGATATTGTTTTGAATTCTTCGCTAATAAAATTGAAGCTCCCCGATCTCGACTCCCAGCATGTCGGCGCCCTTTTGTATGATTGATCGGTCCACACCGGCAGCGGAATTCAAGGGACACGATACTCAATTTCTTGATATATCCCCGTACGATTTTATCTTTTTCTCGGTTATTTTTACATATTAAGGGGACACCTTACTTATCTTTCTTTTTAGGTCCAGGTTTTTGAGGGTTAAGCTATCGGCCCCAAAGTAGTTCCATTGTTCCAATAAAAGAATCAACGCCTAAAGGCCGCCCGTTTCGTTCATGTTTTCTAAACAACTCTATGCTAAAAATCAATTAAATGCCTTGGCTTTATCAAAAATTAAGTAAGGTGTCCCCGGAACCTCCACACCCCATTTCAGGGCACCTAAGAGTATAGATCGGTGACCTGATTCATCATAAGCACTTGGTGCCATTTTTCGAAAAATTGGCCACTCTGATTCTGGAACAAATATCTCTTTTAAGGCTGTACAATTTTTTCTAATGTCTTCAAAGTGATTTAGAATGCTACTCCAGTTATCATTAATGGCCGCTACAGTTTGGCAAGCGCATTTAATTTGCATAAAAACCCCATCGTAATTCAATCGAAGTTAACGACTTTCTCACCTGACGGTGTGCAGCGACAGCGGAACACCGGTCAGGTGCAGAGAAAGGTTAGCCTTTCTTTCATCAAGCCCCGGAAACCTCTTAATTGAAGGTTTCTCATCATACCTCTGAAGTTTAAAAAGATCGTACTGCTCAAAACATGTCTGATCAGCTCTTTTTGGGCGGAGGAGGTGGTGGTGGTGGCTTAACTTGTCTTGGCGGGGGCGGATTCACATTTGCCCCTTCATTGATACCTCTTCGGCTAGGCTGTTTTGGCGGTGGGGGATTTGACCCTTTTTTACTCATTTATCACCTCCCAAGTCTTTTTCATGAATTCAACCATCTTCACTTCTTTAACATCAACCATTATTGATTCTACCTCAGTAATTGGAATTTCCTCACTTTCTGTAAGCCATGAGGCTTGCACAAGGACAAAATGCCCTTTTTCCGGCTCTGATGGCCATTCCATTGGCCAACCATAAAGACGTCTTTCTCCGTCCAAATGAAGAACCACGTAAGTTACGTTCTTTAAAAAGGCTCCAAACCATTCTGAGGGATAGGAGGTTTGCCTAGTAATGCCCCATTTCCTCAAGTGTTTGTGTACCTTATCATTATTAGTGAAATAGGCGAAAATCATTCCGAGCAATATTGCGGAGACGATTGACCATATTAGGTCAGAATTTAAGCCCCATCCAAAAATTGGCCATTTTTCACCAACGAGCATAAGTGCTCTTTTGACGATGTAAACGAGGGCTTGGACAAAAATTGTAAAAATTAGCGCCTGTACAACTCTTTCAAATTGAGAGGGCTTTGGGAATGAGGTAAAACTATAAAATACCCAAGCAGCGACAAAACCAGGCAACAAAAATTGGAGAAATGTTATAAAATCCTTTGCAAAAGTTTCCATTTATCACCTTCCAGTGGGTCAGTTTTCATTTCTTGTGCTAACCATTGTTTATATAGTTTCTGTATAAAAACCAAACACAGTTAGTAGCGCTGTATAACTCTCCTGTACTTTTTATTAAATAGTTTATAACCCCATGTATTTAAAGGAATAATTAAACGACTATTCTTTATCAGAGGGTACTATACGGTTTCTGCATAATACCCCTCAGATGCATTTGCCATAAAAAACAAAAAACCCCGCCTCTATTCGAAAGAAACAGGGTTTTGTTGCGATTATTGCCATTTTCATGTCCTTCTTTTGTTTAGGAAGAAAAGACTATTTGTTGTTTGTTAATATACGGCACCTTCTATTCTTTTATTGAGACTTTTGTATGGTTAACAAAAAATCTTGGAATGTCAAGGAATTTCAAGAATTCTTGTTAGGGGTTAAGGATGCAGGTATTATAGATTCCCGATCAAGTCAGGAATGACAATAATGCAAGGCTAAAGCCTTGCGCTACAGATTTTGGAATGAATCCCAATGAATGGAAACAGCCCCACCACCACTAATTTTCCAAGAAATATTGTTTGCCGTTTGAAAGAGTGCGTATATTGATAAATCGTTAGCTTGATGCTTTCAGGAAGAAAGACATTTTTAACAAGTATGCAAGAACCGGATGAAGCATAATTGACTCAAGCAGCCTTAAATCCAATAAAAACCAACTTAAACTTTATGCTGTAATGTTGTATGGTAGAACGCATCGGAATAAAGATGCGGTACACTGAAAAGAGGAACGGATAAATGACGATTTCAGAATGGCTGGATGAAAAGAAAGCGGAAGGCATTGATGTTTCACACATAGTCGTACCTGATGATCTGACAAATGAGGAAGATCCTGAAGAGACAATTTTTTTCAAGCAGATTCGAACATGCAGCGTTCTCTGCACCGGCCAACACCCGTTTGCTACTGTCGAGAGATTCGGCGATTGGTATTATTGTCGAGGGCGGGAAAAAGAAACAGGTCCGCACACGACAAAACCACAATGGTGGATGTACACCAAAGACAGAGAGCTCGCCGTTAAAACGGCAAAATCTCACATAGAATGATTAATAAAGAGTCAAGCCAAATCGATTCAACAGCTTGGGGGCAACCGTATTGACTGTAAAGATATTCTCTTAGAGAAACATTTTCCCAGGGTTCATAATTCCCGTTGGATCAATGAGCTGACTCTTCAATCTACGCATAATTTCAAGGCTGTCACCGTGTTCCAGGTCCATAAACTCTCTCTTGCCTATACCTACTCCATGCTCTCCCGTGCATGTTCCCTCAAATTCAAGAGCTTTTCTGACAACAACACGATTTACCGTTTCCACAGAATCCCATCTTTTCTCATCCTGAGGGTCATCCATTATCACTACATGTATGTTGCCGTCACCCGCGTGACCGAAAACATAGGCATTAAAATCCCGAACCGTATCCTTAATAAATAACACCATATCACTGTAGCGAGAAAGAGGTACCGCAACATCCATAATTAACATTTCAAGACCGGGGTGGCTCCTTTTTATGGATTCCACAACCAGGTGCCGAATTTCCCATAACCGATTCCGTTCTTCCAGGCCAAGACCTTTATCTAAAAATAAGTTGTTATTATCCCGACATATATCTTCAGCAAAATTCATCTCTTCTTCGAGTCCGCTTTCGCTGTATCCATCGAACTCCATGAGAAGTGTAGGCTTTTCTTCCATAGCAAGCTCACGGTCCTGGTTTATAACTTTAACAACTTCGGAATCGAGAAATTCCATTGCGGAAGGCGTAAGACCTGAAGACATAATTTGAAAAACCGTGCTCGTCGCATCCTTAATTGTAGGAAAAGTGGCCCTGACAGCCATGAAATTGACCGGCAGCCCCACCAGTTTCAGGGTTGCTTCGGTTACTATTCCCAACGTTCCTTCAGAACCGATAAAAAGGTGAACAAGGTCATACCCGGAAGAGCTTTTTCGCGCCCTGTTTCCTATTTTTAAAACATCCCCGTTGGGCATTACGACCACTAATCTCATGACACAGTCTTTTGTAGCACCATATTTAACTGTACGGATGCCACTTGAATTGTTCGCAACCATTCCTCCTATGGTCGCGGCGGCTCCCGGATCAGGAGGAAAAAATAACCCCAGGCGACTCAGGTCTTTATTAAGTTCTTTATAAATAACACCAGCCTGAACATCCACCTGAAAGTCTTCCTGGCGAATGGCAAGTGTTTTATTCATTTCCTGAAAATCAAGAACAATTCCACCCTTAACGGGTATAGGATTCCCTTCGAGACTCGTCCCCGCGCCCCATGGTGTTACCGGAATATCCTTTTCAAAGGCATATCGCACTATTTGGCTTACCTCTTCCGTACTATGGGGCCACAGGACTACCTCAGGCAAACATGGGGAATGAAAAGATTCATCGTGAGAGTGCAATTCACAGTTAGATATACCCTGGGAAATTCTTTCTTTTTCCATAATACCTTCAAGATACGCTATATCCTTTTCGGAGATAAATTTTTGCTTTTCCATCGTTTATCCTCCTTCTATATTTTTGTGAATATAGTCCATAATACTTGCTTAAACAATCTGATAGCAACAAAAAACATGACTTATGGATACTTCTCCATCATGCGGAATTCCCGGATTTTTCAAAAGTTGACCCGCTTCTTTTCCCCTTGCCTAAAGTTCAAATCTGCAATATGTTCTTACCGATAAGAAGGATTAAAGGAGTACGATATGTCCGCAAAGGTCAACAAAAGTGTCACTATACATCAAGGCAGAATCTTTAAAATAGTAAAAGAAAACATTACCTTAGCCAACGGGGTGTCTTCCGATATGGACATTATACGTCATCCCGGTGCATCGGCGATAATTCCACTATCCGATAAGAACACCATTATACTGATCAAGCAATACCGTCACGCGATAGGCAATTACATCTGGGAAATTCCCGCCGGGACCCTCGACCACGATGAACCACCTATCGAATGTGCAAAAAGAGAATTGATCGAAGAAACAGGTTATTCAGCTAACCAGTGGCAAAAATTGGGGGAAATTATATCAGTACCCGGGTATTCGGATGAACGGATTCATATCTTCCTCGCCAATGACCTTGTACCTGCCAGACAAAATCTTGACAAAGATGAAATGCTCGATGTTCATGAAATCAAATTTGACGATGCAATGGAAATGATTCACCGGGGAGAAATCCAGGATAGCAAGTCCATTTGCGGGCTCTTCATGGCCATGCACTGGCTGGAAAAAACAGGACATTAGGGAGATGGAAACACGATTTTTTACGACACGCTACCTTTCTCAAAGTGCCGGCATATCTGTTCAGTATTAACGATATGCGCAAAACCGAAGGCAAGGTTTTTAAGCGATGCGACGTGGAGTTCCCGATTGGCAGTAGCCGTGGCGTCGGCCGCGAAGAAAACCCGGTAATCGCGGACAAAGGCATCGCGGGCAGTAGTTTCGCAGCAGCAATTTGTCATGACACCACATATTATCAGATCCTCAATGCCCAAACCGCGCAATCGATCATCCAGATCTGTTTTGAAAAAAGCACTGTAGCGATTTTTGTCTATAACCGTTTCATTTTCCGAGGGATTGAGTTCCCCGATCAATTCCCATCCCGGTGATCCGTATTCAATCAAGTCTCCCCACCACTTTCCTAACATACCCCCATCTCTGGCGGGGTCGGAATGACCGTGACGGGTAAAAAAGATTTTCACACCTTTTTCCCTCCCTGTTTCAACCAGGGCAAGAAGGTTTTCCTTAATCGGTTCAACCATCGTCCGAAAGTATTCCTGCACGTCAATTACCAGAAGTGCTGCTTTTTCAGCTACGGGCCATGCCTGACGGACATTATAATCTCGTATCTCTTCCAGATAGTCGCGTCTCATATTCACTATTATCATTTCCTCAGCAACGCATCTACTTTAACGGAAATATAACAGAAAATTTTTTATATTCCAAGAATTATAGTCTTGTGAAAAGTCATAAACTGCACCATTTGTCATGCTGAACTTGTTTCAGCATCTATTTATTTCAGTAAGTTAGAGACCCTGAAATAAATTCAGGGTGACAAAAAAGGACTTTTTGCGAACTTGTCAAGAATACAATACAAATTTTGGTGAAATGAGGTTTTCTTTATAAGCGCTGTGATGGTATTATGAGGGTATAAAGTACAGTGCTGGTGTGTTATGGTAACCACTCAGGTATGAGTAGTTACGAGGCACAAAGAAAAAGAACAAGAAAAATGTTGCTAAAGGAAAAGCGTACGTTACAATGGGGGCATCTTGGGGTTGCCCTGTCATTAATCTTTTTAGTAGCAGGTTGCGGAGGAAAATCTTTTGTCCATCCTAGCTTGCGCCCGGAAATACCGAAAACGGGACTGGCCCGCATGGGCTATTCTATTCAGATAGGCGCCTTTTCAAATCTGAACAATGCTGTACGGCTTACCAAAGCCTTAGACAATAGTGAATTAAATGCCTATTATTTTGTTCACAAAGCAGGACTCTACAAGGTTCGTTTCGGTAATTTCCCCTCAAGACAGGCAGCCCGCAAAAAAGCTGAAAGTCTCCGTGCAGCTGGAATTATAGATGAGTATTACATCATCAGTCCCGGCGACTATACAGTATTAAAAAAGCGAAAATATGCCAGCAGCTATCTCAGGAAAAAGCTGGTAGAAACAGCCAGGAACTTTATCGGTCTCCCTTATCGATGGGGATGTTCTTCAGTAGAAGAAGGGTTCGATTGCAGCGGATTAACCATGGCTGTTTACCAGTTGAATGGCCTGAATCTGCCGCGTTCGTCAAGAGAACAATACAGGGCAGGTATTGACATCGGAAAAAATGAGTTGAAGAGGGGCGATCTTGTCTTCTTTGCTACCTCTAAAAGCAAAAGAGTTTCGCATGTCGGCATATATACGGGTGACAATAAATTCATTCACGCACCGGGAAAAGGTAAAAGGATACGTGTCTCCTCTCTTTCAAGCAGATATTTTGAGACCCGATATGCCGGCGCAAAAACCTTTTTTGGTGAAATACCATAAAAAAGGATCGTCGGTTGTACCCCTTCCGCGCACCTCGCCAATACTCTATTTCAATGGACAATGTAACCATGTGAAATATGATGTGTTTGTAAAAAGTCTCCTCAGCTTGTCATTTCGAGTGAAACGAGAAATCTTTAAAACATAACACACTGAAGAGATAAGATTTCTCCCTGTGGTCGAAATGACATATTTGTTGAATTTCACTTTTTACGAAGCTGTGAAACATAAATCGTTCCGGGACTAAAGTCTTGATACGATCGGGATAAAGTGTTAAACTAAGGAAATTCTTTGATAATCTCTTCACATATCATTCAGAAAGCATTTCTTTGGAGGATGTCGGCATGATAAGAAAAACTATCTTATATGTTTCGCTGTGTATAATCTTTTCAGGTATTACGGGAGCAAATACACATGCTCAGGATGCTCAGTCAGTGGTAAATGAGAGTTTTAAATATATGCGCGGTAAAACGTCTGGTTCCACTATAGAAATGACCATTCATCGCCCGGACTGGCAGAGAAAGATGACAATTAAAGTCTGGACCAAGGGAGAACAAGAAAGCATATTCTGGATCACTGCCCCCCCCAAGGATAGAGGTAACGGCACACTTAAGAAAAAAAATGAGATGTGGATGTACAATCCCAAAGTCAACAGAATAATCAAGCTTCCGCCATCTATGATGTCTCAGGCCTGGCAGGGATCGGACTTTTCCAACAACGATCTTTCAAAAACCGACAGCCTTATAAACGATTATACCCATACGATTGTCGGGACAGAAGTTCATGAAGGAAAAAAAGTGTACCTGATCAAATCGATGCCGAAACCGGAAGCGCCTGTAATATGGGGTATGCAGGAACTCAAGATCAGGGAAGACAATATTTTTCTTGAACAGGCATTTTTTGATGAGGATCTCCAGCCGGTAAAGACAATGACCACTTCCAAAATACAGATGATGGGGGGCAAGCTTTTCCCCGTAATATGGAAGATGCAGAAAAACGGTGTTAAGGATGAGTATACCCTTGTAGAATACATGAAGATTTCATTTGATAAAAACTTGCCGAACAGGTTATTTGCCCTCTCATCATTGAGGACACCGACGAGGTAGTTAAAACCCTATGTCCATAGATTTTAAAATGGCATGGCGCAATATCTGGCGCAACCCGAGGCGGTCAATTTTAACGATATCCGCCATCGCGTTTGCCTGTTTATTGCTCGTCTTCATGCTCTCATGGCAATTCGGTTCGTATGACACCATGATAAATTCGGCTGTAAAGATTCATACCGGGCATCTTCAGGTACAGGCCAAAGGGTACAATGATAAAAGAAGTATCCGCATGGTTGTTCCCGATCCAGAGGCAATAGGCGGTTTCCTCGATACGCTACCGGAAGTGGCCGCCTACACATACAGGACAAACGCTTTTTCGCTGGTCTCTTCCAAAGACAGAACGTATGGAGTTGTCGTTGTTGGGATCGATCCGGAGAAGGAAGCCAGGGTTTCTACTATCAAAGAGTTAATTCGTAAGGGAAAATACCTCTCTGAGAAAGATACAGACCAGGCCATTGTCGGAAATCTTCTCGCAAAAAACCTGAACGTAGACATAGGTGACGAACTGGTCGTGCTGGGTCAGGGGAGAGACGGTTCTGTTGCGGCCACCGTGGTAAAGGTGAAAGGTATTTACCGTTCCGGCCAGAAAGATTTTGACAGGTCTTCCATCCAGATTCCCCTCAAAAACTTTCAGGACGTATATTATATGCGTGGAGCGGTTCACGAGGTCGTGGTTCTCGGCAAATCGTTAGATGATGTAAAAAGCATACAAGAGGCCGCTACGGCAGATATCAATAATACGGACAAGAAAGACCATCTTGTGGCTCTTGACTGGACAGAACTGATGCCCGGCCTGGTACAAGCTATCCAGATGGATCTCTATAGCGGGTTCATTTTTTACTTAATTCTGATTATTGTCGTTGCTTTCAGCATTTTAAATACTTTCCTGATGTCGGTCTTTGAACGGATGAAAGAGTTTGGTGTTCTTATGGCAATTGGAACTACACCGGGACGTTTGACCAAGCTTCTCCTGATTGAATCGATAACCATGACACTGGTGGGAATCGTTTTTGGTATTATACTCGGGATATTGGTCACCTGGTATTTTCAAGTTCACGGACTTGTTATTTCGGGAACTTCGGACATAATGAGCCAGTTCGGAATGCCCGACAGAATATTTCCAAGGCTTTCAGTTAGTTCAGTATTGATCGGGCCCGGGGCCGTACTTGTTATTACCTCGTTAACTGCACTTTACCCGGCACTCAAGGTAAGGCGTATTGTGCCGGTGGAGGCAATGACGGCAGTGTGAGGAGTAGAAGTGAAGCTCCCCGTCCACAGGGCAGGGCTTGCGGACGCTCCCGGTCAGTACATAGAACGAAAAGAGAAAAATAAATTCTGAATTCTTGAGGTTTATCTATGTTTTTCCGCTTAGGATGGCGAAATATCTGGCGAAACCCGAGACGAACGGCAGTTATAATGACCGCTATCATTATCGGGGTCTGGAGTATGATCTTTCTCGGTGCGCTCATGAGAGGAATTTCCGACGAGATGGTCCGAAACGGTATAGCCACCCTGACAGGACACGTCCAGGTACATCATAAAGGGTACCTAAATGATCCCGTAATAGAAAACAGTATGGCCAATCCACAACAGGTGGAAACCGTTATAAAGAAAGTGCTTCCGGCCGGTTCCCAGTGGACATCCAGAGTGCGAGTCAATGCGGTTGTCAGTAATGCGCGGCACACAGCGGGTGTTACCTTTGTGGGCATAGACCCCTCTCGGGAAGCAAAAGTTTCATTTATAGGCGGGGCAGTCGCCGAAGGGCGTTACCTCAAGCCGGATGATAAATATGGGATCGTTGTCGGTAAAGCTCTCGTGGACAAGTTTGAAACAAAAATGGGCCGTAAAATACTTGTCATGTCTCAGGATACGGAACGAACAATTGCTTCTCGATCATTTCGTATTGTGGGGATCTTCAGATCCGAAATGAAAGCGACAGAAAAACAATACGTTTTTGTTACCGGGACAGCGGCACAGGATATGCTCAAGATGAAAAACGCAATTTCTGAAATCTCCGTTTTACTGCCCGACAGCAAAGAGGTCAGCTTGGTAACGGATTCATTGCGAAAGTCTCTGCCTTCGGCCGATTATGAAGTTCAGACATGGCAAGAACTGTTACCTCTGATTACTGCCTATTTGAGCATTTATGACGGGTTTATCCATATATGGTTTGTCGTCGTGTTCATCGCCATGGGTTTTGGTATTGTCAACACTACTCTGATGGCGGTCTTCGAGCGGATACGGGAGTTTGGCCTCTTGAAGTCATTAGGAATGAAGCCCTGGTGGGTTATCAAAGAAGTCCTCGTTGAATCATTTTTCATCCTGCTGATCGGCATGATTATTGGAAATCTCTTCAGTTTCCTGAGTGTTATTGCTCTTTCCGGCACCGGAATTGATCTGTCTTCTCTTGCTGCAGGGTCCGAATTTTTCGGTATTGCCAAGGTAATTTATCCAGCACTTCATTTGAAGGACGTAATCGGTGCCAATCTTGTCGTGTTTGTTCTGGGACTCGTTGTGAGTATTTATCCGGCGGTAAAAGCCGCCCGGTTCACTCCGATAGAAGCACTGGCACACACCTGACAGAGATTTATGACAGGCAACTACAAGCGCATCAATTGTTAAATTAACAAAAACCATGGAAACTTCTACAGGAGACAACCATGAACATTGTGGAATGCACAGACGTTAAAAAAACATACCGGCAGGGCAAGATGGAAGTCAAAGCTCTTAACGGTGTGAGTCTTGCCATACAGGAAGGAGGGTTTGTCGCTCTGGCAGGCCCCTCCGGTTCGGGTAAGACCACCATGCTGAATATTATCGGCGGACTGGATTCTGCTGATTCGGGCAGTATTAAAGTTAATGGTAACCTCCTGGGGGAAATGACCCAGTCTGAACTGGCAGATATGCGTCTGCACAATGTAGGTTTTGTATTTCAGGCCTATAATCTTATACCCGTACTGTCTGCTCTGGAAAACGTCGAATTCGTCATGCTGCTCCAGAGTGTGCCGGCAAATGAGCGGCGGGAACGGGCAAAAGCCATGCTCGATGATGTAGGATTGGCCGGTATGCATAATCGTCGACCAGCAGAACTGTCAGGCGGACAACAGCAACGCGTGGCTGTGGCGAGAGCTATCGTATCTGATCCGTCTATTGTTCTGGCAGATGAACCGACAGCCAACCTTGATTCCAAGACAGGAAAAGGCCTGCTGGAGATGATGCGAAAAATGAACGAGGAGAAAAACGTTACCTTTATTTTTTCCACCCATGATCAGATGGTTATGGATTATGCACGCCGCTTGATTCATATCAGGGATGGTCAGGTGGCTGGTGATACAAAGAAAAAATGACAAGGAATCAGAAGGCAGGAGCCAGAATTCAGAATGACTGATGTAATAGATGATGTCTCCTGATTTTCGAATATGAATGGTTGTGAGTATGCAAACGTCAAAATTGTTCGTTCTTCTCCCTTTCATTGTTTTAATCTTCATCATACACGTTCCTTCGTGGGCTGCACACCATGAAACAGCTCATAATACGAAAGGCAGAGCAGAAAACCATCTGTCATCGGATGCTTCCCTATATGCGTCCGTTGATAAAGAATGGGGGGGACATGTAAAAGTCCGGGGAAGTGTTTTGTTTCCCGATAATGAATCGTGTTGTAAGGAAGTGGGCACCGGGCCATACTATGACGGCCGCACAGAGGTACGCCTCAAAAGCAAGCTTTCTTACGGTGAGGCGGTGGATTTTGTTACTCATTATGAGGCTGTTTTTTCAGGCGGTGACACACGGCGGAAAGAGAAAGCCCTCGAGCGCCTTTACCCCGACGTTTTTGGGAGCGGCTTATACACGAGCAGGTCCATGAGCGACAAACGGCGTCTCATGGACCTGACAAAAACAATCGATGAAGATGACAACTATATTTCCTATCATCGCATCGACAGGCTGTATATGACGCTAATGCCTGAATGGGGCAGTATCCGTATCGGGAGGCAGGCCATCACCTGGGGAAACGGCATGTTGTTTAACCCTATGGATCTTTTCAATCCATTTGCTCCATCAGACATTGAGCGCGAGTACAAAGTCGGCGATGACATGGCGGCCGTCCAGTTCTCTTCGGACACAATAGGAGATTTACAGTTTCTATATGTAGCCCGGCGTGAACCTGACACCGGAGATGTAGAATGGAGTCAATCGTCTCTGGCAGGAAAGCTCCATATTGCCCGGGACGTTACCGAATTTGATATAATGGCCGCAAAGCATTACAAAGACGCTGTGGCTGGCTTCGGTAGCAGAGGATATCTTGGAGATACTGCCTGGCGATTTGATGCCACCTGGACATTCCTTGATGAAAACAGTACGAAAAACGATTATCTCTCCCTTGTCGCCAATATTGACTATTCCTGGGTATGGTTGAAAAAAAATTTTTACGGATATGTGGAATATTTTTTTAACGGTTTATGTCACAACCGGTATACGGAAGAATACAGTAATTCGATCATCACCGAGCGTATCAACCGCGGAGAGCTATTCACACTGGGCCGACATTACCTGTCCGGTCATATCAAGGTGGAATTACACCCTTTATTTGCCATATACTTAACGGCAATCAACAATGTGGAAGACCCCTCGGGATCACTTCAGCCCCGGGCGGTCTGGGATATGACGCAAAACACCCAGCTCACGCTCGGAGGCAACATTTATTACGGTGGAGAAGATACGGAATACGGTGGTTTCACCATACCTGATACGAGTTTGCGGAGTGAACCATCCGACAGTGCCTTCATCTGGTTGAGTTACTATTTCTAAAGGACAGAAGAAAAAATCCCGGAGCTTGACACGCCGCTTCATTTTGTGTATTTCCAAAGACAGAAACACAGTCCCACCAATACGTTTCAAAACAATCGATTAACTTTGCCGGGCAGGCATGTCACAGAGAGAAGAGAAACCTGACTTTTTATTGTCTCATCCATATTAAGTGAGAATTTAAATGAAAAACGACTATCTGAATACAAAAATCAGTCTGGTATCAGACATGATCATAGAATCGAGAACACTGGTAGTATTTACCGGGGCAGGAATCAGTACTGAATCAGGCATACCCGACTTTCGCAGCCCCGGAGGAATCTGGAGCAGATTTGATCCAAGCGATTTCACCATAGAAAAATTCCTACACAGTCCTGAAACGCGAGAAAAGCAGTGGCACATTCTTGTTGAAAGCGGTCTTATAGTAAATGCGGAACCGAATCCGGCTCATCTGTCCATTGCCGAGCTAGAAAAACTCAATAAATTGGACTGCGTTATTACCCAAAACATAGACAACCTTCACCAGGAAGCAGGAAATTCTCCCGAAAAGGTGATAGAATTACACGGCAACATGAATTTCGTAGTGTGTACAGGGTGCAATGAACGCTATCCCATGGAAGATATTGTGCAGCGTTTGAAAAAAGAAGAGAAGGTTCCCGATTGCGAAAAATGTGCAGGAATTTTGAAACCGGACGTTATTCTTTTCGGTGAGGCATTACCGGAAGAAGCTCTGCAAAAAGCCATATACCATTCCTCCAATTGTGACCTTTTCATTGCAATCGGTTCTTCTCTTGCTGTTTTTCCTGCCGCCTATATGCCTGTACATGCCAAAGATGGAGGCGCTAAGCTTGTCATAATAAATATCGGAAGTACCGTGTACGACAGCAGAGCAGATATACTCATCGATGGCAAGGCCGGTGAAACAATGGAAAGTATACTGAAGAATGTCAAGGAGAAACTTTAACGGCTTTGTAAAAAATCCACATGGGGAGATAGTCAATGAAAATGGAAGCAGAATTTCCGGACAGGGTAATCGAGTTGATGCGAAAAGGGGTAAATATCCCGACCCCCTTCTCCGTTGAAATCGGAAAAGAGGTGGATGTTGACAGGATTTCAGGAAACAACGTCACTCTTCATAGCGGAACCAGGATATACGGCGCAAAAACCCTCATCTGTTCCGGAACAAAACTGGGAGATGAATCACCGGTTACGATCGTTGACTGCCAGATTGGCCCTGAGGTGGAACTCAAGGGTGGATTTTTTAAAGAAACTGTTTTACTGGAAAAAGCAAATATGGCATCCGGCGCTCATGTCAGGGAATGCTGTATTCTTGAGGAACAGTCCAATGGGGCACACACTGTCGGATTAAAACAGACCATTCTTTTCCCCTTTGTAACACTTGGCAGTTTAATAAACTTCTGCGATTGTTTCATGGCCGGAGGTACTGATCAAACAAATCACAGCGAGGTAGGGAGCTCCTACATACATTTTAATTACACACCGAATCAGGATAAAGCAACTGCTTCTCTGATCGGAGACGTTCCCAGGGGTGTCATGCTAAACCAGCCCCCTATCTTCCTCGGAGGACAGGGAGGAATGGTAGGCCCGGCGAGGATTGCTTATGGCACGATTATAGCCGCGGGAACTATATGTCGAGAGGATTGTCCCGAAGGGAATAAACTTTTGACCGGAAGTAATGATATACCCTCTGAGGAAGAGTTTGAAACAGGTTTTTACAGAGACGTTAAAAGGAAAGTTAATAACAACATCTGCTATTTAGCCAATCTGCTTGCCCTCAGGCAGTGGTATATCCATGTTCGCCGGCTTTTCTTTCAAACTGATGAATTTGGCCCGGAACTTTATTCCGGGGCATTGGAAAAGCTAAACCTGTCAATCAATGAAAGATTGACAGGTTTCCGGGTTCTTTCCGAAAAAATGGAAAAATCGATTAAAATTGGTGATAGAAGATTCAGCGGGCCCGAATGGGAAATTCTATCCAGACAGAAAAGAGAACTGGTCGAAAACTGGCCGAAACTGGAAGAATGTTTTACTGGAGGATATGAGGAGGAAATTGACCTCAAAAACAAATCTTCCTTTATTCAGATTATCCCTGACAGACCGGGAGAATTCTCCGATTACATAAATTTTATTAAAGGGTTGGATTCCGAGAATTCATCCATCGGTACGACCTGGCTCCAGGCCATAGTAACCCATACAATAAGCAGGGCGCTTCAAACCATCCCTTCACACAAATAAAACCTAACTACCCAGGAGTCATCCACAAAACTCCTTTTTATGGAAGATATTATAAATACAGGACAACGTTCCAAAACATTGAAGATAAAGGAGATATGATGAAAATTGTTCGTTATTTGTGTTTGCTGGTATTGGCATTTCTGGTTGTATTTCTATGCGGATGTTCGCATCTGCAAAAAGACAACGATGTATTATTTCAAACGTCAACGATTGATGCTCTTTTAGAAGGAGTCTATGACGGGGAAACAACCTGCGGGGAAGTGAGGCAGCATGGCACCTTCGGATTGGGTACTTTTAACGCTCTTGAAGGAGAGATGGTTGTATTGGATGGCACATTCTATCAGGTAAAGACGGATGGCATAGCATACCGTGTCGGGGATTCGACTAAAACCCCTTTTGCTGTGGTAACTTTCTTTGAACCTGATAAAACTCTCGCACTGGAAAAGGCCGAGAACTACAGCCAGCTAAAAGAATATTTAGACACTTCGTTGCCGACAAAAAATATTTTCTATGCCATTAAAATAGAAGGAATTTTCAAGTATATCAAGACAAGAAGTGTTCCCGGACAAACCAAACCATATCCTCCCCTTATTGACGTAGTAAAGAACCAGACAATATTTGAATTTCATAATGTAAAAGGAACAATAGTAGGGTTCCGGTGTCCGCCGTATGTTAAAGGAATAAATGTTCCGGGATATCATCTACACTTTATCACTGAAGACAAAAAAGCGGGCGGGCACATGCTTGAATGTCAGATGCGAAATGTAAACATTGACATCGATTATACTTCCAAGTTTTTTATGGTATTGCCGGGACATAGCGAATTTTACAAGGTAGATTTAACCAAAGAAAAACAGACCGAATTAGAGAAAGTGGAAAAATAACCTTTTGCATATGATCCATTCGGTGAAAAAGAGAGAATAGAAAGGCACAGGCATCGTTATAAACCAAACACCGGTTTTAAAGATTTGCTCACTCGAAAAGGGTTATTCGACAGCAGGATATAACCGGATGGACATCTGGCGGAAATAGTAGAAATCAAAGAACCTCTACAGTTTTTTGGTCGCCAGTTTCACCCGGAATTTAAATCAAGGCCAACGAAGCCGCATCCACTTTTCAGTAAGTTTATCAGGAAATCACTTGGAAATAAGGTCTAATTTTAAATTTTATTCCTTATTTATTACCTTTTTCAGCTTTCCAGAACACTTGAAAGTGACAACTGTTCTGGCATCCAGCATAATGGTCTCACCTGTCTGAGGATTTCTCCCCCTCCTGGAATTTTTCTGCCTGACAGACCACTTTCCAAAACCCGAAATACGAACGTCGTTTCCTTTTTTCAGCTCGTCTTTAATCAACTCGAATACGCTTTCAACAAGCTCCGTAGACTTTCCTTTCGGAAGGTCGGTTGCAGAGTAAAGGTCCTCCACGATACTAGCTTTTGTAAGTGTCATCTTCCTCTCCTTTCTGGTTCAATTATTGTAAATATAATATATGGCATAATAGTTAAAGGATTATATAGACAAAATTGTTATAAATTTCAACCGTAATCTCATATAAAATGCAAAATAAATATTCTCCCTCCCTGATAGATGGCAAAGGCCATGATCCAGGCAAGGGAAAAATTAAATACGACACTGAATGATGCCCATTTCCAGGAGTTCGTCTCCCTTCTTATGGCTGCTACCGTGGCCAGACACGGAATATACAGCAAAACGAACACCATCATGGCGAAGGCGGACAGGGCTGTCATGTCTGAAGCTTTCAGGATTTCTTTAAGGGTCTCGTTCTCCTCTTTGCCACCCGCTGCATAGAGGACTCCCATAGTGCTCAGAACAATCTCTTTGGCAACGAATCCCGTTAAGAGGGCGACGCTACCCCGCCAATCAATACCGATTGGAGCAAAAACAGGCGCTATAGCTTTTCCAATACGGCCCATATATGATTTTTCCACCTTTTCAGCAGACCGAGCACTTTCAAGTTCTGCAATTGCTTTACTCGTGACTCTCTCTAATTCTTCTCGCTCCTGTCCGGTAACATTCAACTCTTTTGTCTGGTAAGAATTCTTAATGCTAAGGATTTGGGCATCGTAATCACGGGAAAACTGAAAATTCTGAGGAAAGGCAGAAAGAGCCCAAACAACAACTGACCCGATCAGTATGATTCCGCCCATCTTTTTAATAAATATCACGCTTCTATCCCACATATGGATCATCAGGCTTTTGAACATAGGCATTCTGTAAGGGGGAAGCTCCATCACAAAGGGGGCCGTGTCTCCCGTGAGGATGGTGGATCGAAGGAGCCGACCTACAAGTATGGCAATTACAATACCAATGAGGTAGATTGAAAACACAACATTTCCTGCTCTCTCCGCAAAAAAAGTGCCTGCTAACAGGATATAAATGGGGAGACGGGCAGAACACGACATAAACGGATTAATCAAAATAGTGAGAATACGGTCTTTTTCGCTTTCCAGCGTGCGAGTGGCCATGATGGCAGGTACGTTACAGCCAAAACCCATTAGCATGGGAATAAAGGACTTACCATGTAACCCTATAAGATGCATGATCTTATCCATAAGGAACGCTGCCCGCGCCATGTAACCGGTATCTTCAAAAATGGCAATACACAGAAAAAGGATCAAGATGTTGGGAAGAAATATGACCACACTCCCCACGCCGGCAATGATACCATTTATAATAAGATCACTGAATAAGCCGTCAGGAAGAAGGCTTCTCATGACACTGGAAATCGATTCAATTCCGATTCCTATCAGCTCCATCGGATAGGCGCCGATGGTAAAAGTCAGCTGAAACATTGCCCAAATAAAAAAGATGAAGATCGGGAAGCCCAGAAATCTGTTTGTAAGGACGAGATCAATATTGCGCGACACATCGACACGCCTCTTCTTGGGAATTCTCAGTATCTCCTTGATAATTCCTGCAATAAAACCGTATTTTTCCTCAGTAATAACAATGCCGGGATCTTCATTGTACAGTCTTGTTAGTCGCTCTCGCTGCTGTTTAGCCTCTTCAAGAATGACTTTCCCTTTATTACTTAAGCCCTCAAGGACGCGCCTTTTGATAATTTCATCATCTTCAAGAAGTTTTACCGCAAGCCACCTGACATCATAGGAAAAGTCACCCCGGACATTGTCTTCAATAAAACCAGTTAGTTGAGTGATGGATTTTTCAATATCCTTGCTATATTTGACACGACGTTCGATCGGAGGCTTCTTATCGGATTCGGCTACTTCAATCGCCTTTTTTAAGAGATCATCGGTGCCCTCGCCCTTATTTCCTACTGTGTATACCACCGGTACATCAAGGAGCTCTGAGAGCTTTTCACTGTCAATCTGGATATCGCGTGAGAGTGCCATATCTGACATGTTCAGTGCAAAAATGACCTTAGTATCAAGCTCACGGAGCTGGGTGGCCAGATAAAGGCTCCGTTCCAGGTTCGTGGCATCAATAATATCAACTACCACATCGGGATTTTCATCAAGGATAAAGTTGCGGGCTATAACCTCTTCAATGGAAAAGGCCGTGAGACTATATGTGCCGGGAAGATCGACGATCTTCAAATCGCGTCCGTGTCTGTGGAGGGACCCCTCTTTCTTTTCCACGGTAACTCCGGGCCAATTCCCCACTTTTTGACGTGTCCCTGTAAGATTATTGAAGATCGTTGTCTTTCCCGAATTGGGATTTCCTGTTAACGCTATGGTCAAGACCTTAGGAGACGTCATGCTGTCCCCTCTCTTACGTCCTCAACAGTTATTTTCGAAGCATCTTCTACACGAAGCGACACATGATACCCTTTAATGACCAGCTCGATGGGATCCTTCAGGGGAGCGTACTTTTCAATATAAACCTCTGAACCATTTATAAAACCCATCTCAAGGAGTCTTCGCCGAAAAGAAGCATTACCACCCACATGGACAATTATACCGACCTGTCTCTCTTTCATCTCGCTAAGGTACATTTTATTCTTCCATCTGCCGTCCGGTTCATGACATATACAGATATTCTTTCTGAAAATAGTATCAATTGTAAAAATCTTACCGTGATTGCAATAGGATAATAAGTCTGGAACCAAAAAATGTCAAGGCTTTTGGATTTGCCGGGAAATAAATTTACTGTTTTATCTGTTCTTACTTTCTGATATCATTACCATGAAAAGAGGACACTGAGTGATTCAATCCCTGTATAGATGTCTGGTCTTTCTGATTAACGGGGGTTTCTGATTTTATAATTGATGCATTAAACTTGAAAAGAGGAGCATACGTTGTGGCAAGGACAACCTTTAGCAGTAAGGGAGGACGTGTTAAGTCAACAGTTGCAATAGACAGGAAAAAGAGTTCAAGGCCGGTTGAAGACGTTGTCAGAGAAATAAAACAAGGGATGCAAAAACCACCTGGTGAAGATTACAGAGAACAATCGCTGGCTATTCACGGCTTGATATGTGCCCACTGCGGCAGGGAGTTTGATCACTTAAATCGGCATCTCCTGACGGTACATCATAAAGATGGCAATCACCATAATAACCCGTCTGATGGTGAAAACTGGGAAAATCTCTGTGTTTACTGTCACGAGAACATACACAGCAGGGAACTGCTCGGAGATTATTTTGATGGGGCTGACGGTGAAAAAGAGAGCAAAGTCGTGTATGAATATGGGAATGATCAGGATGTAGCAGCTTTCGGTAAGACCATTCTGGGGGAAAAACTGCAGAAGGCGTTGAAGAATAAATGGAAGAAATAATAGAACAAATTTGAAAAAAATGTATTAACATGAAAGGGTTACCACCACGAAGTACGAAACTTCTCATAAATCAAGGATAAGGTGAAAATGAAAATTCAAGAAATAGAAATGAAAGATTTGGATGTTAAAGAATTTATTAAACAGAAGGCCGATGAAATCTCTTTCATTGTAGGAAATGGCCTGGCCGTCAATGCATTGTCCGGCGGTGTCGATTCCTCGGTCGTTACGATGCTGGCTCACAAAGCGCTTGGAAACCGGCTCAAATCGTACTTTATAGATACGGGCTTAATGAGGCAGGGTGAACCTCAACAGATTGTTTCATGGTTTGAAGATTTAGGAATCCCCGTAGAATTAATCGATGCCCAAGATCAGTTCTTTCATGCACTGAAGAACCTGACAGATCCGGAAGAGAAAAGAGAAGCCATTACTCAAACGTTTTACAAAGATGTTTTTGGTAAGCTTGCCAGAGAGAGCGGTGCAAAATGTCTTCTTCAGGGAACGAACTACACAGATATAGAAGAAACTGTTGCGGGAATAAAAAGACAGCACAATGTCTTGCAGCAGCTTGGAATCGATCCGGAAGAAATGTATGGCTACAAGGTGATAGAACCTTTAATTCAGCTGAGAAAACCGGCAATAAGAGAAGTCGGAAAAGTGTCCGGCCTGCCGGAAGAAATATACAAAAGACCTCCGTTTCCGGGACCTGCCCTGGCTGCCAGGGTAATCGGAGAAGTTACACCGGAGAGGGTGGAAATTGTAAGAAAAGCAACAACAATCGTTGAAGAGGAATTATATAATACCGACGCATTTCAGTATCTTGCAATTCTCCATGAGGACAAGGTAACTGGGATAATAGCAGGAAAAAGAAATTTCGGCTTTCAAATAGAGATAAGGTGCTGGGATAGTGAAGATGCGGTGACTGGATCACCGACGCGGCTCCCTTATGAAACTTTGGAAAAATTAGCCGAAAGAATAATCACGGAAGGTGAGGGCATTGTGAGCATCACGTACAATATAGCGAAAAAACCGCCCTCCACCATAGAGGCTATTTAAATCAAATTTTTGACGAATGTTCGTCTCAAAGTAACGCTCCCCGCCCACGGGGCGGGGCTTGCCGGATGTGCTCCCGATCGAAAAGAATTACTTTAAGTTCAAAACCAAAATCTTTACCGTTAAACGAGTTGTTCTCTGACGACGTTCGCAATCTGCTCACAGTACATTTCAGTTTCTTTGTCGGTCGGACCTTCTACCATAACCCGACACATATTCTGAGTTCCCGAGTATCGAATGAGAACCCTCCCCTTGTCACCCAATTCTTTTTCCACGGCCTCAACGGCCTTGACGATTTCCGGTATCGTCGATATTTCCGGTTTTGACGTTACGTCAATATTAATCAGTTTTTGAGGAAATACCGCCATGATCTTCGCCAGTTCAGACAGGGGCTTCTGCTCCTTCATCATGGCCGCCGTTAACCTGAGTGCTGTAATTATACCGTCACCTGTGGTATGATGCTGCAGAAAGATCAGATGTCCCGAATCTTCACCACCAATGGCGGCTCCTCTGGCCCGCATTTCTTCAAGGACGTACCGGTCTCCTACCTGCGTGGTCACCTGATCGATTCCGAGTTTTTTCAAGGCCACACTGAGACCAATATTACTCATGACGGTACAGACGACCAGATTATTGGTGAGCATACCTTCCTCCTTCATAACCTTGGCACAGATGGCCATAATTTGATCTCCTGTCAGCACTCCTCCTTTTTCGTCAACAGCGATCAGGCGATCGCCATCCCCGTCAAAGGCAAAACCGACGTTGGCCTTCTGCTTTACAACCTCTTCGGCAAGCGTCTCCGGATGTTGGGATCCGCAGTTATCGTTGATGTTATGCCCATTGGGTTCGGCAAAGATTGAAGTTACATCAGCTCCTAATTCGAAAAATGTCTCAGGTGCCACTCGATAGGTCGCCCCGTGTGAACAATCCAATATGACTTTTGTTCCTTCCAGTGTATACTCCCTGGGGAAAGCGCTTTTCAAAAAGACAATATACCTCCCTCTGGCGTCTTCGATACGATATGCTTTACCCAGTTCGGTGGGTGAGGGATGAAGTAAATGCATATTGTTTGAAAAAATCAAATTTTCAATCTCAAGTTCTTTTTCATCGGGCAATTTGTAACCGTCATTCGAGAATATTTTAATACCGTTATCCTGAAAGGGATTGTGAGAGGCAGATATGACGATACCCGCATCGGCCCTCATACTTGAAGTCAAAAAGGCAATCCCCGGTGTCGGCATTGGACCTATCAGTATTGCATTAACTCCCATGGAACAGATCCCTGACACGAGGGCATTTTCAAGCATATAACCGGAAATTCGAGTATCTTTCCCAATGATGATTCTGGGAGTGTGTCCCGCTCTTTTAAAGAGATGAGCTGTGGCTCTTCCTATATTCAATGCCATTTCCGATGTCATCGGATATTCGTTAGCTACACCACGTACTCCATCGGTGCCGAATAATTCGCCCATTTTATCTCCCGTTTTCTGTTTAATTTAGTAAGGGATTGATCCCTTCTTGATAAAGTTGCTTTAACTATACCATTCCAGTAGAATTTTCAATAACAAAAAATTTATCAGCTACATTACTAAAAACCATAGATTTTTGAAGCTCCCCGCGGGTAGAAAGCTCATATTTTATTGCCGTACGTTCTGCACGGTTGTCTATCACATAAATACCCAACGTAATATCCAAAAATAGGCAAAAGCAGAGAGAATAAAACAGAGGCTCGGCAACCATAGATGTTTATATACCGGGATGAGAGTGGTACCGAAGTACTGATTCGACAGGAGTAAACAGATATGAAGCGGAGACAGCAAAACTCCGATAAAACCGCTCCCGATTGCGAGCATGATATATGCCATGGTGAACTGTGCTTCACCGAAAGAGTGAATCAACGGAATAAGTATGGGAAACGTCGTTCCAACAAAGGCAACGGTAATCCCGACAACGCCACCCACAAGAAACGGCAAAGCCATGGTAATGAGAACAAGCGGAACATGGAGCATTCTGAATTCGTTGCTTATTGCTTCAACCGCACGGCTGCCCTCCATCATTCCTTTGAAGATAAAAATAGCTATCACCATGTATATCATGCTGCGGATATGAGGATCGGCAAGAAGGTTTCGTATCTGGGTTTTACTGAAGTCATTTTTACGCCAGATCCAGCCTATTGCTATGCATAGAGCAATGACAAGTCCTGCCTCTTTAGATACCGTAAAATCCGGTAATAGAAAAGTCAAGGTTATTCCAGTTCCCAATCCCATGAATATCACAATGAGAATCGGTGTAAGTTCCGTCACAAAGGGTTTTACCGAAGGGCGCCCCTTGAAATCTCTGAGTTTATTTGATTTATTAAGTCCCTTTATCGGAATGTACCCTAATGATAGCGACACAATGGTCAATGGAGACATAACCGTAACAAACTTCCAGAGGTTAATATCGGCCAGAGTTATCGCAAGGAGCACACCCGGATATAGCGGCCACCAGTACTCCCAGATGTGCCGGAACCAATAGTTTACGAAACTCAACATATCGGGTGCGAGAGACGTGTCTTTACCCAGTTCTTTAACCATGGGAGCGGAAAAAACGGCACCTCCCGGCATGGGCAAGAGTCCTATCAAGGCGGGGAATACGACAAGCTTTATTCGGGGATTTGAAACAAGCCCTTGGAAGTTTGCGAGAAGTCGCCTCATTTGACCGGCCATTTCCATGCTGCTGCTTAGAACAAGAATAAGCGAAACAATTATAGCAAGAAATACTGTCTTCGGATATATGATGGATTCTAATGCAGTTTTCACCATGGCCTTCGGGCCTAATCCGAACAGGATCCCGAGGAGTAATGCCCCTATAAGAAAAGCATTCCCCAGAGAGAGTTTCTTTCTTATACAGATGAGAACGAAGACAAAGACCAGAGAGATTCTGATGATAGCTGAAATATGTAAAATAAATTCCATGAGTTATGAACATCCTTTATGGAGATGCCGGGCACCGTACTTTTACTTTTTTCATATGTCATACGGCTAACGGAGTCAAGCAATCAAAAAGGATATTCTTAGATAATTGCTCTAATTGAAAGACATAGGGCATCAGACTGTCGCTGATTAACCCGGCGATAAATGGTGCGTTATGGTGCGCCATTTATCGCCGGCCCTACACAAGAAGATAGATCGGAAACAAACTTGAGTTTAGACGCCCGTCACAATCCCGATGTATAAGAGCAAAGAATGTGAAAATCAGAATAAAGTTAAGAGGCGATTCTCATTGCATGATCATTAGATTTAGAAGAGGCTTATCGTGATTTTTGAAGCTCAGGGAGATGCTCAGATTCAGTGTGTCTAAATACAGGAGTTAAAAGCAGGCTTACTTTGTTTTTCTGTCTCTACACAGAAGTAACCGACGGGATAAAACCAGTTGAACTGTTAGGCACCGTCCAGACCGGTCTTCTCTTTAATTCTAAACCAGTCGACCGGATCAATCAGGTATTCCTCCGTGTCTTTGAGCGACACATAGTGTTCACGTTCAATATCAGCAAGAAGATTAAAAAATGCCTTTTCTTTCGGATCGGAGGCATCCTCGCTAAGTTTTGCATAATATTCCGTGCCTTTGGCCTCAAATTCTATTGCTGCACGAATAGCCTCCAGATCATCAGCATCCCCCTTCGCTGTCTTCGGTGCCTTTTCTGCCGCCTCCTTTAGGACATTTTTAACCTTTGTACCGTTTACTTCAAGGGGAACGGTTTCAGGCCATTTCTCCTGCTTCTCCCATTTTTCAGCAAGTTGCTTCAAGCGTTTATAGTGCTCAAGTTCCTCTTCGGCTATTTGCTGAAACATCGCCTTGCCAACAGGGTTACCGGTTCTATCAGCGTTTTTAAGATAAAATTCGCGTTCCTTCACCTCATTGTCAAGGGCAACCTGCAGCGCACCTAATCGTTTTTTCATGGTCATCCTCCTTCTCTGATTTTGACATATTATACATTAATAAAATACATTATCGTAGTCAGTATTGTCAAGCGTTTTGGCAAGGATGCCCCTCTGGTAGAGCAAGCATAGGGTGAACTATTCGTGAGCGTACCGTTCTCTGCCTTGTGTGGGAAGCTTGCGTCTATTTCGAAGGTTTCTCCGTCGGCGATAATAGAGAACCCCTCAGGAAACAATTGTAACACTTGGCTCAATCTGCTATTGATATACCTTCAAATATGAAGGTACGCCGAAAAAGGAAAAGAAGATGGCCAAAACAATCACCCAGAAAATTATTGAAGAACATCTTGTTACCGGCAGCTTCATGCCCGGCACAGAGATAGCGATAAAGATAGACCAGACATTAACGCAGGATGCTACCGGGACTATGGTCTATCTACAGTTTGAGTCTATGAGAGTACCCCGGATAAAAACCGAACTTTCGGTAAGTTATATAGACCACAATACCATTCAGATTGGGTCTGAGAATGCGGATGATCACCGATACCTTCATGATATTGCAAGGAAATACGGCATCTACCTGTCACGGGCGGGAAACGGTATCTGTCACCAGGTCCACATTGAAAGATTTGGAAAACCGGGTGAAACTCTGCTCGGTTCCGACAGCCATACGCCAACATGCGGAGGGCTCGGCATGATTGCCATAGGTGCAGGTGGTCTTGATGTAGCCCTTGCAATAGCGGGTGAACCTTTTACTCTTATTTGTCCGAGAGTGATAATGATCAACCTCACAGGGAAACTCTCTCCATGGGTTTCTGCCAAAGATGTCGTTCTTAAAGTACTTGAAATATTTACCACAAATGGAAACGTCGACTGTGTGTTCGAATACGGCGGAGAGGGTGTAACGACGCTCTCCGTACCGGAAAGGGCAACAATTACGAATATGGGAGCGGAATGCGGCGTTACCACCTCCGTTTTTCCAGGTGATGAAACAACAAGGGTTTTTTTGAAAGCTCAACATCGAGAAAAGGACTGGACAGAGATCAAAGCAGATATGGGTGCAGAATATGACAGGGTTGTCGACATCAACCTGTCCGAAATAGTTCCGCTCACAGCAAAACCTCACAGTCCTGAAAATATCAGTACCATCAGAGATGTGGGAGAAATTGAAGTTAACCAGGTCTGTATCGGAAGCTGCACCAATTCCTCTTACAAAGACCTCGCAACGGTCGCCAGGATTCTCAAGGGGAAGGTTGCGCATCCCGGGGTCAGTTTCGTTCTGGCACCGGGATCAAAACAGGTAGTGGAAAACCTGGCAAAAGACAGATACCTTGCAGACCTCATAGAATCCGGTGCACGTCTGGCAGAATGCGCGTGCGGATTTTGCATCGGCAATAGCCACAGCCCTCAGACAAAAGCCGTTTCCCTGAGAACATCAAACAGAAATTTTCTGGGAAGATCGGGAACAAAGGATGCACAGGTCTATCTTGTCAGTCCTGAGGCGGCTGCGACCGCGGTTATAACAGGAAAATTCACGGACCCGCGAGATCTCGGCATGGAATATCCGGAAGTGAGCGTGCCCGAACAATTTCACGTCGACGACAGAATGATTATTAAACCTGAAGATACGGTCGATGTATCAAAAATCAAGATATACAGGGGACCGAATATCGGAGTCCTCCCGGTAAACGATCCATTTCCGGACGATATCTCGGCAGAAGTTACGATTAAAGTCGGGGACAAGATAACGACAGACCACATTATCCCGGCTGGTGCGAGGATGAAGTACCGTTCTAACATACCAAGATATTCTCAGTTTCTCTTCGAGATTCTTGACAAGACATTCTATGAGCGTGCAAAAAAGATACAGGACAGCGGTCGGCACAACATCATCGTCGCAGGACTGTCATACGGCCAGGGATCATCAAGAGAGCATGCGGCACTATGTCCAATGTTCCTAGGGGTAAAGGCTGTAATCGCAAAATCATTTGAAAGGATCCATACGGCGAATCTGATAAACTTCGGGATAATTCCCCTCATCTTTAAAGACGGCAAGACTTACGATTCGGTAGATCAGGGAGATAGTCTGGAGATACCGTCTATCAGAAAGGCATTAGAATTAAACGGGAAAATGACTGTGAAAAACACAACAAAAAAAAGGTCATTCGAAGTAATCTACAACCTTTCGCAAAAGCAGAAAAAGATTCTTCTTGCAGGCGGCGCTCTCAATTATAAAATATCACGTAAATGACCCTCAGGAGTTACGGGGTGCTTCCAACCCAAAACATTCGCCTTAAATGATCAAGGTGAATGACCGGGGACGCACCTGCAAGCCCCGCCCTATGGGCGTGGAGCTTCACTTTTCGCGGCACAAACACTTTATTTGAGGAGCAATCACAAAATGAAAAAAATCGTAAATCCCAGGGAAGTTATTAATTCATCCATCATAACCCCCGGAACAAGGATCTACTGTTCCGGCAATGCGGCAACTCCACAGGTTCTATTGAAATATATGTGGGAAGATACGTCCATTAAAGATGTTGAAATGTTGAGCGTTCTTCTCCTTGGAGAAATCGATGAGTTGTTCAGTGAAGAAACCTGTTCAAGAATTACCCACAGGGTTATCTTCAACGGTCCCTCCTCAAGGCGCGCCGTAAACAACGGATGGGCAAAGTACCAGTTGCTCCACTTGTCCGACATACCTAGGCAGTTAAGAGGACACCTGAAACCTGACATGGTTTTCGTGTCCGTCAGCGGTCCCGACAACGGAGGAAATTTCAGCCTGGGAACATCGGTCGAGGCCGTACTTACTGCAGTTCAAATCGTAAAGGAAAACAACGGAATAGTAATTGCGGAAAGAAATGCTAAGATGCCTTTTGTGCTGGGCACGACAATTAATGAGGAGTCTATCGATTATCTTGTCGATAGTGATTATGATTTGCCTATAAGCCCGGTAAAAAAGCCCGATGACCGGGCAAAAAAGATCGCTGATCTGATCGCTCAATTGTACATTAAAGATGGGAGTATGCTGCAGTATGGAATCGGGGAAGTTCCAGAAGCAGTTACGGATTCAATTATCGAAAAGGGCGTTAAGGATCTGGGGATCCGGTCGGAGCTGTTTGCAGATGCTATGATAAAACTTGTTGAAAAGGGGATTGTAACGAACAAGTACGCAAGAGACCAATTTTCAATCGCAACACTCTTTTTATCCGGATCCCAGGGTGGATATGACTGGTTTGACTATAATAGCTCGGTGCAAAGCAGGCCTTCTGACCGGACGAACAGCATCCTGTTTATTGCCAGACATCCTAATATGGTGGCTATAAACAGCGCCATCGGCGTTGACCTGCATGGTAATATATGGGCCGACTCACTGTATGCCAGGCAAATCTACAGCGGCGTCGGCGGACAATCCGATTTCTTGAGGGGGGCCTACCTGTCCGAGGGAGGCATTCCGATAATTGCTATGAAATCAACAACACAAAAAGGCGTGTCCAAGATTGTGGATCAGAGTCCCGAAGGGATCACGACCACTGCTATTGCCGCTGATCCCGTTATTATTGTTACAGAATACGGCGCTTTTGACCCGAGGGGGCTGAGCATTGCCGAACATGCTGTCGGGATTGCCCACCTGGCGGAACCCGAGACCAGAGAAAAACTGCTGAAACATATTTCTGACAGCGGTGTTTTTCATAAACCGCTACAAAGGTTTCCAAAAGGCATGCCAAAAGGGGTTTTCCCTTACGAACAGCTTTAGAGGACATATAAAGATTTTTCATTTTCTACGAATACCCTGACAACTTTACAGCTGCCATCCACTATTAGTACCTGAGTGCAGTGTTAACTGCCTTTAATCCAGAGGTTCTCAATGAGGCTGTGAACATCTTCGAGAACGATGTAAATACAGGGGATGAGAAGCAGGGTTATCGCAGTAGCAAAAAGCACTCCAAACCCCAGACTCACGGCCATAGGTATCAGGAATTGCGCCTGGAGACTTTTCTCCAGGATCATGGGGATCAGACTGGCAAAGGTGGTTAGTGACGTGAGTATAATCGCCCTGAAACGCAAGGCCCCGGCCTGAGTTACCGCATCTCGGATATCCACTCCCTGACGGCGCGCCCGGTTCGCAGTGTAGATTAAAACCAGGGAATCATTGACCACGACACCGGCAAGCCCCACCATACCAAAGAGGCTCAAAATGGTGATGTTGAACCCCATAATCAGGTGTCCCGCGACAGCGCCTACGATACCGAAGGGAATCGCAGACATGACAACAAGGGGCTGAGTGAAGGATCTGAAAGGGATAGCCAGCAGGGCATAAATGCAGAAAAGGGCAAGCATAAAGCCTTTGATCACATCGGCCAGAGATTCTTTCTGTTCTTTCCCCTCTCCCTCTATCGAATACCGAAGACCCGGATAGCGGAACTTGAGATTCTTCAGGACAACCTTTTCCAGAGATGACCTTACCTCCTGGGCATTGGTAACCGCTTCATCCACGTCGGCAGAAACCTTGATAACCCGATTTCGCTGTGTCCGCTGGATGGAAGCGTATCCCTGTTCCATGTTTACTTCAGCCAGCAGACCGAAAGGCACTTCGGAACCATCGGGGGTTCGAATACGCATCTCTTCTACATACCCGAGTGATTTCCGCTCATTCTCAGGATAGCGAACCAGCACCTTTACTTCATCCTTATCACGCTGCATGCGCAGGGCTTCGGCTCCATAAAAGGCATGCCGAACCTGCCGGGCCAAATCATTCAGGGTGAGGCCGAGACTCCGGGCGGCCGGTTTCAGCTTGATCTGCATCTCCTTTTTACCCGGAAGAAAACTGTCGCTTACATCATAGACACCGGGATAATCTCTGAGTTCCGCTTTCAGCTCTTCCGTTGCGGCGAGCAGCTTCTCGTTATCATCCATAGACAGATGAACTTCAACGGATTTACCGGCACTGTGAAGCACACTCTTGAACGTGATCGACTCCGAATCGGGGATTATACCCGCTTTCTGACGCCATAATCCGGCCAGTTTAGCGGTACTGACGTCCCGCTTTTCACCTTTAAGTACCTGTATCCAGATCTGAGCGAGGTGCCCTCCTGTGTCTCCACTGTCGCCATGGCCCCCCATCTGTGTCCCGATCAAAGCCACACTGTGCTCAAAAAGAGGCTGTGCGCCTTCAGGTCTTTGTTTGTCTGCCTCTTTCAGCATTTCCTGGGCAGTTTCCGCCAGATAGGTGACTACCTCAATAGTTCTCTCCATCGGGGTTCCCGCAGGCATGGTTACGGAACAGTCCAGCGTGTCGCTTTCCACCTTGGGAAAGAATGTAAACTTGATCACCCCGCCCTGGACCATCCCCAGGGTAAGAAGAAGCAACGCTACGCCCAGCCCTATTGTAGCGTACCGCCACCTTACACAGAAGTTTACCGTTCTGGTATAAGGCCCCCGGATAAAATCTTTCAGCCATTTAGACATTCGCTTTTCTTCTTTTTCAATGCCCGATTCACGACGGGAGATCGAGTGGTTCTTTCTGGACAGATGGGCGGGGAGAATAAAAAGGGATTCCACCAGTGAACCGAAAAGGACAAAGATGACCACAATGGGCAGATTGCGCATCAGTTTTCCCATAATGCCGCTTCCCATAAGAAGAGGCCAGAAAGCCACCATGGTCGTCAGAACAGAAAAAATGACCGGATTGGCTACTTCTACAGTGCCTTCCACCGCCGCTTTCAAAGGAGACAAACCCTCTTCCTGCTTTCGGAATATATTTTCACCTATGATGATCGCGTCATCCACCACGATACCGAGGACCATGATAAAGGCAAAGAGAGAGATCATGTTGATGGAGACATCAAATCTGGGTAAAATCGCAAGTCCGGTCAAAAATGATATGGGGATTCCGAGGGTAACCCAGAAGGCCAGCCGCACGTTGAGAAACAGTCCAAGAAGGACAATTACCAGCACCAGACCGATGGCCATGTTTCTCAGCAGAAGTTCGAGACGGCTTTTCAATATCTCGGACATATCGGCAAAGAAAGCGATGCCGACACCTGCAGGCAAGGACGGTTTGGTCTCTTCGATGTAGTTTTTTACCGTATTGGCAACCGTCAGGGCATTCTGATCCGCTACACGGAAAACTTGAATCACCGAAGCGTGCTTGCCCTGGAAGCGAGCAGTAAGATCCACATCCTCGAATCCATCGCTGAGTGTGGCGATCTGCTCCAGCGTAACCTTACTTCCGTCGGAACGGGTAATGACAGCAATATCCCCGTATTCGGCGGCATAGTAGCGACGACCTTTGGTCCTGATAAGGATTTCACCGCCTCCAGTCTTGACGCTGCCGGCGGGAAGGTCAAGACTGGCCATTTTCACCGTATCAGCTATCTGCTCCAGAGTAAGTCCATAGCGCCGCAGGGTCTTTTCGGAGACTTCGATGTGTATCTCCCCTTTGCGAACACCAAAGATTTCGGCTAACGTAACACCCGGCAGGTTGGTAATGTCGTCTTTGATCTTTTCCGTTAGATACTTAATGGTCGATTCCGGCACGTCGCCATAAACGGCTATATGGATTACCTCGACTCGTTGGGTTACTTCCCGGATCACCGGCTTTTCAGCCTCCTCGGGAAAGGTCGTAATACGATCAACTTCAGCCTTTACCTCATCGAGAAGCTTCTTCAGGTCCCAGTCCTTCATGACCTCAATGGTAACTGTACCGAAGCCCTCACGTGCAGTAGAATCTATCCGCTTTATCCCGGCCAGACCGGCAAGCCTTTCCTCAATCCGCCGGATGATCGCCTCCTCCACCTCGGCGGGGGAAGCGCCTTGATATTCCGTGGAAATGGAAATACGATCCAGTGAAGTTTCGGGGAAAACCTCCAGTTTTATGGTCATGCACGTAACGACCCCGACCAATATCAAAAACATCATTAACAGATTGGCCGCAACTCGATTTTCAGCAAACCAGGCGATGGTTCCCTTCATTTATTGTTTCAACTCCTTTACAGCTGCCGTTCGAACATTCATGCCGTCAGTAACCGCCTTGAGTGAAGAGATGACTACCATCTCGCCGTCTTTGAGGCCGGACCGAACGATAACACCTTCACCCTGGTGGCGTGCTACCTCAACTTTACGGAACCGTAGCACCCCGTCGCCGTTCACTACCCAGACGACTTCACCCTCGTGGAGAGCTGACCTGGGAATGACAGCGGCGCCGGACAGATCACGCCCTTTGATTTCCACCGTCACAAAAAGACCAATGGCAAGTGGTGGTTTGCTGGCATACGGCTTATCCACCCGTACAATTACATTGATCATACGTGTCTTCTCATCAAGCTCTCCTTCAGCACGAACGACACTTCCCTTACAGATGAGATCCCGCCCGGCAATCCTTGCCCGGACCGTTGCAGTCGATCCAGGCCCATCCCCGGGCGTGAACCCCGGCACATCGAACCAGAAGAGGTTTTCATCTTCGAGCGGTACGGCAATCTCCGCCGCATTGGTGGAATAAAGAGTGGCCAGAGTCTGCCCCGGCGACACATATTGACCAATATCTACACTTTTTGCACTTACGCGGCCGTCGAACGGGGTTTTGAGGATTGTTCTTTCAAGGTTCAGGATGGCCTTTTGCAGATCCGCCTGATCGGCCTCAAGCTGTGCCCGGGCGGCTGCCAGCTGCGGTTCTTTGGCTACCAGTGGCGGTGCCTTTCTCTGTGTTTTGGAATTGCTGGCATGGTGAATACGCCACTCTTCCCGTGCCACCGCGGCCTCTTCCTGTCTGATTTTAAGGGTGCTCTCCGAATTCTTCACCTTGGCTTTGGCCAAGGTAACGGCCAACTCGTAATCTGCCGGATCTATAGTAAGCAATGTGTCGTCTTTATTGAATTCCCCTCCGTTGACGAGCGATTGAGAAACATACACCACTTTGCCTCCCACTTGAGTAACAAGATTGATCACCTGCAGGGGCCGCACAGTACCCTCACCCCTGATTTGCAAAGACCTGGATTCCGTGTGTATCTTAATCACCCTGACCACGGGCACGGGAGCTACGTGTGTTGTTTTCTCCAGCTGAGACTTACTCGCCTTCAGTGTAAACAGACCAACGACGCCCACAACGATAAGGATAGTGGTGATGGCAAAATGGAAAAACCTCTTCTTTTTTTTACTCATGGCAGATAGTTTTTTGCGGATCATCTTTGTAACTTTTCCTTTTTATTTATATGTTTGGTTTGTAACTCCTTCTCATGCTGCGACAGGGTTGGATCGGCCCACCCGCCGCCAAGCGCACGGTGCAGGGTAACGCGGTTACTGAGAATGGCCAGGTCAACGAGGACCAGTTTTTCTTCCGCCTGAAATCGCGTCTGCTGGGCGTCGAGGACGGTGAGGTAATCTTCAAGCCCCCGTTCGTAGCGGCTCTCGGCAACTTTCTGGGTGGCACGGGCCTCCGTGAGAAAATTCACCGTTCGCTCCCGCTTTTCCAATTGTTCCTTCCGCGTCAGAAGCGCCTTTTCTACTTCTGAAAACGCCGTCAGTACCGTCTTGGCGTATTCAGCCAAACCCTGTTCATACCTTGCCTCGGCGGCCTTCTGACCTGCCTTCAATTTTCCGGCGTCGAAAAGAGGCTGAACGATACCGAGGGTAAGATTCCATAGCTCGTTTTCCGGCCTGAAGAGCCGGTCCAGTTCACTGCTGGAGTAACCGAAACTTCCTGTGAGGGTAATCTGGGGAAATCGATTGGCCCTGGCAACACCAATCCGGGCATTGAGTGCTACCAGATTCGCCTCCGCCGCCCTGACGTCCGGCCGCCGCATCAGGAGATCAGATGGCAATCCAGGCGGCACAGGGACGAGACGCTTAAAATAGTCTTCCGGTTGAGAGCGTGCCGGTTGAGTTTTCGGATAATGTCCCAGGAGAACGGCCAACTGTTGCTGCTTGATCCCCAGATCTTGCCGTAAAGAGGGAAGAGAGGCCTCGGCCTCCGCCAGGATGCGGCGAGCCTGTCTCAAGTCGAGAATAGAAGTTATTCCTCCTTCATAACGTCTTTCCACCAGGGCGAGGTTGCGCCGGTAATTTTCCACACTCTGCCTGGTTATCTGAATTCTCCGTTCCAGAGATTCCATCTCCAGATAGAGTGTACTCGTCTCAGCTGCTACTGTTTGGGCTACGGTGCGGGCGTTCTCCTCCTCCTGCACGAGATCGGCCCGTGCAGCCTCCTGGGCCCGTGCAAGACGTCCCCACAGATCCAGCTCAAAGAAGGCAGGGAGAGAAAGGTTGTAGGCATCCGACTCACCGGTAGACGTGAGTTGCCGTTTGCCGGTACCTTTCACACTGACACTGGGAAAACGATCAGCCCTGGCCTCGACAAAGTGGGCTCGTATCTCAAGAATCCTGGCTGTCGCCTTCTTGATATCGAGGTTATTTTCCAAGGCGCTATCCACCAGTTTGTTTAATGTCGAATCGTTGAAAACCGTCCACCACCGATCTTCTGGCATGGGAGATACCGAACCGGCGGGGATATGCTGATATGCTCCGGGCACACAAATTCCTGTGTCGGGTCGGCTAAAATCCGGCCCCATCTTCATGCATCCGCTCATTACGAGCAAACCGCCCAAGATTGCAGAAAGAAAAAGAGACAAAGGTTTCAAGGGTTTTTCTCCTCCCCGCTTATACCCAATCCTGTAAGGGAAAAATCGGTTATATGGTCCACCAGCCGAGTCTTGAAGTCCTGGTCATACTCACATCCGGTAATATGAGTGACTGCTTCCCGGGCGAAGTTAAAGTGAACAACCATGGCAAATATACTGAATATATTTAACGCCAGGCTCTCTTCATCTATTTTATCTGGCAAATAAGGACGGAGGCGTTGACTTAAATCCGCAAAAAAAGGGCGCATACTCGCATCAACCACGAGCCTGAAGGCTTCGGTGGGCTTGGTCAGCTCTCTAATTATCAGCTGGCAATGGCAGAGACGCTCCTCATCGGAAAGAGGCCCTTTAAGAAAAGCCCCGGCGAGGGCTTGAACCAACGCCCTGGGTGAAGAATAATCTTGAGCGGCCAGTGTTTTCTCAAAATATTCGCGCATTTTGTTTGCCCTGGGAAGCCACCGGGAGCGAAATACTTCAAGGTAAAGATTGCTTTTATTGCCGAAATGATAGTTTACCGCAGCCAGGTTACACTCGGCGGCCCTGGTTATTTCACGGATGCTGACGGCATGGTAGCCCTTTTCGGCAAACAAAAGTTCGGCTTCCTTCAACATGCGTTCTCGGGATGTGTTGAGCTGTTGATTCTCTGTCATAGAGTAACTCCTCTCAATAATGAAACATCCGTATCAAACGAACGTTTGATTGTCAAGCGGTTTATGAATGCCCGAAACATTTCTTGCAATGCCGATATTATGGTGTTATTTGGAAAGTTACTGCTATAGGAACGAAGAATTTTTGCTAAAAGAACCGAGTATTAAAAATAAATTTTCGAGGTGACGAAAGATATGCGAGAACAAGTCGAAGAAGTTATCAATGCTATAAGGCCAAGTCTCCAGGCCGATGGCGGTAATATTGAATTCGTCGGTATAGAGGATGGCGTAGTCCAGGTAAGGCTTCTCGGTGCCTGTGCCGGTTGCCCCATGTCACAGATGACTCTGAGTAATTTTGTTGAAAAAACATTAAAAGAGAAGGTGCCCGGGGTAAAGGGAGTCAAGAGTGTTTGAGATCATAGGCTCTTCACCGTCATTTGTTAGGGGATTAGAAACATGAAAGAAGAAGGCAGGGTTATTGAAATAACAGATGGCGGAATGGCCAAATTAGAAGTTATAAGAAGCGAAGCGTGCAAAACGTGTAACGTTTGTTTTGAGGGTGGTGCCGGGAATAGAATGATTTTCGCGGAAAACAGTCTGGGAGCTAAAGAGGGGGATCGGGTAACAATTGAACTACGTTCTGCCGTCATTGCAAAACTGTCATTTCTGATTTATCTGCTGCCCATAACAGGACTCCTCTTAGGTGTTGTCATAGTTTCCCAGATCACCGTCTCTGAAATGATGAGAGCTCTTGGCGGCATCGCTGGATTTACCGTTGTCTCTCTTGCTGTTTTCGTCTATCTTAGGAAAACAAAACCGAAGCAATCTTACATGACACGGATTACCAAAATATTAGCTAAAGCTACCGACCAAAGGGAAGGGCAACCCATCTGATAGTAAAGAGTACCGCACATCTGTAACGCTTTTCCTCCTACAGGCCGGCACAGGTACGTTCCTTGATCATTTCTGTTAAACCCTCAGAATCCTTTTCTTTAATCAATCCTTTCAGCTCAGATAAGATTTTCTCATAGATATCAAGGATAGTGTCGATATCCGGATTTGAGGTAATTATCTCGGCATAAAGTCTCGGGTTGTTTCCGAAAATTCTTTTCAGGATACCAATTTTTGTGTTGAAAAGAGGTGTGGCAAAGCCTTTCAGCTCCAAAAGATCCGTTCCCGTCTCATTGAGAACCATCCCCATGGTAAGCGTGTTTAAATGATTCAGACCCTGAACAATTGCCATCATCTTATCATGTCTTTCCGGCGTTGACTCAACAACATTAGCACTGTTTCCCTCCAGGACTTCCTTAAGCCATACAATCCATCTCTTCGTTCTGGCAGGACAGAGAACCACATTCAGCCCGGCAAGCGTATCTACATCAGGGCCGAACAGGGGATGCACTCCTATCACTTCCGATATAGAATATTGCAACATAGCTTTCACCGGTTCTTTTTTCAAGGAGGTGAGGTCCATCAAAAGGGTTTCCTCTCTCATGTGGGGGCCGACCTGCTCAATAACTTCGCAGGTGACTCCTATAGGTACACTTACGATGACAACATCACATTTTTCGGCCATAGCCGGGATATCCATCCCTGTCTTCCTTCCCGACACATGAACGGTATACCCCGCTCTATTGAAAAAATCGGCAAACCACCTCCCGATACCGCCGGTGCCGCCGATGATTCCTATCTCTATGTTCTTCATCTAAGAATAACCTCCAGCAAAAATGTAACAGCTCCTTTTCCCATCATTACCGTCCCTTAAGAGCCCTCTGTCTCAACAGGTGATCGGCAAGCACAATACTCACCATCGCCTCACAAACAGGTATAATTCGGGGAATTACCGAGACGTCATGCCTCCCCTTAATCGATATATTTACCGGCCCTCCATGAATATCAACCGTCTGCTGTTCCTTCTCGATAGAGGGAATCGGTTTACAGGCGACCCGAATGACTATCTCCTCTCCGTTGGTGATACCGGCAAGGATCCCTCCTGCATTGTTTGTCAAAAATCCCTTTGGAGTAATCGGATCATTGCATTGTGAGCCTGACATCCTTGCGGCCTGAAACCCCGCGCCTATTTCCACACCCTTAACTGTCCCGATACTCATCAGTGCCTTGGCCAGATCGGCATCGATTTTGTCAAAGACCGGTTCTCCCAGACCCGGAGGGCATCCTTTGACCCGTACCTCTACAACACCACCGATAGAATCTCCGCTGTTCTTCGCCTTTTCTAATTTTTTCTCCATCTTGAGAGCGGCATCACCATCGGGACATCTTACATAATTTTTATCTATATCTTCGTAGGATATCCTTTCTGCAGCAATGCCTCCCAGCTCTTTCGTATAAGCGCTAACTTGTATGCCTTCACGATTAATAATCTTCCCGGCAATGGCACCTGCAGCAACACGTCCAGCGGTCTCTCTGCCGGAGGCACGTCCGCCTCCTCTGTGATCACGTGTGCCATACTTCTTATAGTAGGTAATGTCCCCATGACCAGGCCTGAAGAGATCTTTCATCTCATCATAGGCCTCACTTTTAGCATCCCTGTTTCGAATCATCAGGGAGATGGGCGTTCCCGTGGTCTGACCCTCAAAGACGCCGGAGAGGATTTCCACGACATCCGATTCCTGTCTTGTCGAGGCTTTGAGGTCTTGTCCCGGTCGTCTCCTGTCAAGTTCTTCTTGTATTTCCAATTCACTGAGACTGATGCAGGGTGGACATCCTTCCACAACAACCCCTATCGCCTTGCCGTGTGACTCTCCCCAGGTGGTTACCCTGAAAAGTGTCCCTATTGAACTTCCTGACATGTTTGCTCCTTTATATATCTCATGAGTTCTGAGTTCAGGGTTCTGAGTTCAAAGTTTCCGATTCAGAACTCTACAAATCTCACCCGCTACCCCATCAATATCCTTTCCCGACGTATCAACAGTAAAATCTGCTAAATCACTATAGACAGGCATCCGCAGCTCAAGCATATCTGCAGTTTCTCTATAAAGATCATCTTTTGAAAGGGAAGGCCTCTGTTCATCACTGATCTTATCCTTCTCCATCCTCTCAATCATTGTTCCGACATCGGCGGTAAGCCAGATAAAAACTCCCCTTTTTCTAAGGATATTCAGGTTTCCCTCATCCATAACCGCTCCGCCGCCCGTCGCGATTACACTTCCCCTGACAGAAGAAAGTCTCCTGATAATCTTTTTTTCTTCTTTGCGGAAAGATCCCCATCCCCCTTCTTCAACGATTTCTTTGATGACCCTCCCTGTCCGTTTTCGTACAAGCTCATCAGTATCATAGAAGGGCATTTTCAAAATATCCGCAATTTTCCTTCCCACAGTTGATTTTCCCGTACCACGGTAACCTATCAAAACTACATTCACGATGATGCAACCCTCAACTATTCAACTTTATCCATCAATCATCCCAGCGGAATAGTTCCAGAAATTTTTCCGCTACTACTTTACAGGAATTAATAGTGCCACTCAACATGTTTTGTATCCTTCTCAAGATAAAGTTTGCTATTTTCAAAATTAGTAAATATTATGCAGTGAAATCGAGCTGAGGCTGAATACTTTCTATGGTCACACAAGCAAAATATACCCCGTTTCAACTCAAAGAAGGCATATCGATATCGCTGGTTATACTGCTCCTTTTCCTATGCGCCCCCGCCTCCTTCGCAAATGAGACGTTTCCAAAACCTATGGGCGCCATCAACGACTTCGCCGGGGTTATCCAGTCTCAATATAAACAGTCCATGAACAGTTTGGCCATTGAAGTACTTGAAAAAACGGGAACATCGGTAGTTGTTGCCACCTTTAAGAGTATCGGAGACAATGACCCTGCCGGCTTTGCAAGCCGCCTGTATGAAACCTGGGGGATTGGAAAAAAGGGGGAAGACAAGGGGGTTCTTATCCTCCTCGCCGTTAAGGAACGAAGGGTCCGGATCGAAACCGGCTATGGGGTTGAAGGAATTCTTCCTGACGGTTTGGTCGGTGAGATCTTAGACAAATATGTAGTACCATTTCTCAAAACGGATGATTACGGCAAGGGCATGTCAAACGCCATGATAGCGGTATCCACAATCGTGGCCAGGAATGCAAATGTATCTTTAACGGGAAAAACACCGGTCTATAAACCGAGCACCCACAGGACAGGCAGGGGGGGAAATTTTTTCACCCTGATTCTGTTTGTCATTATCATAACGATGCTTCTGAGCACAAAACAGGGAAGGAGAATGCTGCCTTTTCTCATACTCCTCTTACTAATGGGCGGCGGGGGCAGAGGGACAGGCGGATTTGGCGGGTTTGGCGGTGGCTTCGGAGGCTTTGGCGGCGGGATGAGCGGAGGCGGTGGTGCCGGCCGTGGATTTTGAAGGCAAGCGTTTAGTTATCAACTATCAGCAATAACAAGGCTTTGACAGCTTCGTAAAAAGTCTTTTTGTCCGTCACTCCTGCGAAAGCAGGAGTCTATAACAGATTGAATTTACTGGATTCCCGCTTTCGCGGGAATGACAAAGCTTGTCCTCGACCTGATCGGGGAAGGATAGAAAATTGACTTTTTACGAGACTGTCAAATTTTAGATGTTTCACTAATTGCTGACTGTTAAGGAGAGACAAAAAATGGCTACTATACCTAAAAAAATAGAAGAAGTATTCTCAGAGATAACCGATGATTTTAGAAAAGTTTTCGGAGACGATCTCGTTTCAATCATCCTCTATGGGAGTGGTGCCGGAAGTAACTACCTGCCCGGAAAATCTGATCTCAATTTTCTCATCGTACTGTCCGAACAGGGAATAGACAACCTGGACCGGGCAATCGATGTAGTTTCCAAGTGGAAAAAGAAGAATGTCGCCGCTCCACTTTTCATGACAAAATCCTATATCAACTCTTCCCTCGACTCATACCCCATTGAATTTCTCAATATACAAAAATTTTATAAAATGGTCTTCGGAGAAGATGTCTTAAAAGGATTATCCTTCGAGCCCGGCCTTCTCAGATTACAATGTGAAAAAGAACTAAAAGGAAAGCTCCTCCATTTAAGGGCAGGATTTCTGGAAACCGAAGGGAAAGATAAAAGGATCCGTAACCTAATTAAGGTATCTCTTACCGCCTTTATCTCTATCTTCAAAGCACTCCTATACCTGGTAGAAGCGGAAATCCCCGTGGACAGACGCGGGGTTATCAAATCCGTTGCGGAAAAGTTTGGAATAACCGCCGATGTTTTCCTGAAATGCGCAGACATAAAGGAAGATAAAGGAAGTTTTTCATCATCTGAAATAAAGGAAATCTTCAAAGCATATCTCACGGAGGTGAGAAAATTATCGGGAATCGTTGACAAACTCGACGATTGATGTAGATATCAAGACCGTTCAATTGTGTCGGCTGTCAGCTATCGGCACTATACAATGCGCGGGGACATGGTTGTCCGTTTCATGCCCTATACATGCTTGTTTTTGCTGAACGTTATTCGTTGACAGATGACCCTTTTCCCAACATGAAGGAGGAAGAACATGACCAGCGCTAAAAGAAATCTTTTGATTGTACTTGTAGTAATTGCGGCATTGATTTTTTCTTTTTACTCTTTTTTCAAAGGCACCTATAACACCTTCGTCTCCCTGGACGAGTCTGTAAAGGGATCATGGGCACAGGTAGAAAACCAGCTCCAGAGACGGTACGACCTGATCCCCAATCTCGTGGCAACCGTTAAAGGTTATGCGAAACATGAAAAGGATGTTTTTATTGATGTAACGAATGCAAGAGCAAAAGTTGGCGGCGCCGGAAAGATCTCTGACAAGATCAAGGCAAACAATCAATTGACGACCGCCCTGAGCAGATTGCTCCTCGTCGTGGAAAGGTATCCGGACCTCAAGGCGAACCAAAATTTTATCAGGCTTCAAGACGAACTGGCGGGAACGGAAAACAGGATAGCCGTCGAGAGAAGGCGTTACAATGAAGCGGTAAAGATATTCAACATCAAAATCAGGAGTTTTCCTGCGAATCTCCTTGCCGGAATATACGGTTTTAGCAAGGCTGACTTCTTCGAGGTTCCTGAAGCCGCCAAGGCTACCCCGAAAGTTGAATTTAAGTAGAGCAGGAAGATTTGAGGGTCTCGTAAAGAGTCTTTTTTGTCACCCTGAATGTATTTCAGGGTGACAAACTTACTGAAATGGTTAGATGCTGAAACAAGTGAGATCCTGAAACGAGTTCAGGATGACAAATGGTGCAGTTTATGACTTTTTACTAATGCAGGAAGTATTTGAGGGCTTAAACCTCAGCTTTTCTCAAGAACGGCTATAACCTCGATATGTTTGGTCTGGGGAAACATATCTATCGGCTGCAGTGCCCTCAAGGAAAAACCCTCATCAGTCAGATATCTGATGTCCCTTGCCTGAGTTGCGGGATTGCAGGCAACATAGATTATCTTCCCGGGCTTCAGCTTAGCAATACCGGAAAGCAGGTCTTTATCGCAACCAATCCTCGGTGGGTCAAGGATAACAAGGTCAATATTGATCCTCTTCGCTATAATTTCATTTTTCACAACAGTTTTTACGTCTCCCCTGAAAACGTCCGCATTTGATATCCCGTGATTTTTATAGTTCAGCCGGGCACATTCAACCGATTTTCTATCAAGCTCTATGCCCAAAACCTGCCGGACATAACCGGCTAAAAAAAACGAAAAGAGACCTGATCCGCAATGGCAATCCAGAACGGTTTCCGAACCCGCGAGGGCGCCCATCTCCATAACACAATCAACCAGCGTGTCCAGAAGGAAGATATTGGCCTGAAAAAAGCCATTATAAGGAACGATAAGGCTTTTGCCCTTCACCTTTCTCGTGACATGCACAGGTGTTCCCGCCACTTTCTCCTCACCAGGGATTTCAGACCAGATGATCTGCCTTTCATCATGTATCTTCGTTCTCCCCGCAATCAGGTCATCCCGGATATCCTGTAACGCTCTGTTAATCGTTTCTTCCATGAGCTCACACCGCTCAACGGCAACGAGCTCACCCCCCTCAACATCCATAAATCCGATTTTAGGAGTTTGCCCTCTGCTGAAAACGACATGGCAGTCTGCTTTTCCCCTGTACCCGAAACTCTCAGGTGAGGGGATTATCTCCTTTATAAAAGGTATTTTCAGCTTTCCGATCCTTTCAAAGGATTCCACAACCTGTCTTTGTTTAATCTCAAGTTGATATTCATACAGGATATGCTGATACTGACATCCGCCACATTTAGAAAAATAGAGACATTTCGGCTCAACCCTTTGAGGCGAAGGCGCTAATATCTTCTTTATTTTTCCTCTTAAATATTTTTTCTTAACCTCGGTAATCTCCACTTCCACTACATCACCCTCCACCGTGAAGGGGACAAAGATCACCACATTATCGATACGGCCGATACCATCGCCTCCGAAGGCAACAGTATGTATACTCGTTTCTATTATGTCTCCGACTTTAATATTCATATTATCAATCTCTCATTTCATAATCCTCTTGAAGATTGTTCTCATTTAACACCTTTTCATCCATTAGTAAACAAGGCACTGCTTAGAGTTACGTCCCGCATTTTCCTTTACAATCACCAGAAATGCTGGTACTTTCCATTACCAATTTACAATTAAAACAGGAACAGCGCTTGGAACATCAAAACATACATCGCCTGGTGCATGACGGCAAAGAAATTATCCTCGTCGGTACCGCCCATGTATCCCGGGAAAGCTCAGAGCTCGTCGAACAGGTCATCGCAGCCGAAAACCCGGATACGGTATGCGTCGAACTATGCAGTGCACGGTTTGACGCGATCAAACAGAAAAAGAAGTGGCAGGAGACCGATATCGTCAAGGTCATCCGGGAAAAGCAGACGTCTCTTCTGCTCTCTCAACTGCTGATGGCATCATTTCAAAAAAAGATCGCCGACAAATTCGGCATCAAACCCGGCGAGGAGATGCTCCGTGCTATAGACCAGGCAGAAAAAACGGGGGCAGAAATCGTCCTTGCCGACCGGGATATCCGTATAACGCTCCTGCGTACCTGGAGGATGATGAGGTTCTGGAACAAAATTAAGTTGCTGCCCGGAATGCTCATGTCCATGCTTGACTCAGAGGATATAAGTGAAGAAGATATAGAAAAACTGAAACAGGGGGATGTGCTGGAACTGGCGCTTGAAACATTCGGACAGAAGCTCCCGGAAATAAAAACCGTTTTTATTGATGAAAGAGATCAATATTTAGCCAATAAAATAAAAAATGCTCCCGGTTCTAAGATTGTTGCAGTGGTGGGTGCCGGACACGTCCCCGGAATACTAAAAAACATCGAAAAGGAAGTAGATATTTCCGCTCTTAATGAACTTCCTCCCAAAGGCCGCTGGGGAAAGGTTTTTGCATGGGGCATTCCCGCGGCCGTCATCGGACTGATAATAGCCGGATTTTTTCATGCGGGAAGCCTGGCAAGCCTGAATATGATCAAATGGTGGGTCATTATAAACTCGGTACTTGCCGGTCTCGGTGCCGTTATTGTTCTGGCGCATCCGGCCACTATCGCCGCATCGATAATCGCAGCGCCTATCACCTCATTAAACCCGATGATAGCAGCCGGCTGGGTAGCGGGCCTCACCGAAGCATCACTACGGAAGCCTCAGGTCAAAGACTTTATCGCCCTGAGGGAGGACATTACCTCGGTACGCGGCTTCTGGCACAATAAAATTACACGAATCCTGCTCCTGGTCGCCTTCGTCAACATCGGCAGTTCCATCGGCACCTTCGTCGCCATTCCCCTGATGATGAGGTATTTACAGCTCTGAGAGATCTGCAGGCCTTCCCGGACTCATCACATAGTTTTTACCTTATAATATCAAACAGATGGGGAATTGAAGGCTTGGGGATATATAGCAGATCTATGGAATTTGAAAAATGACTATGGGTTTTTGATATTGGAAAGGTATCTTGAATTTTATTAGCGAAGAATTCAACACAATATCTGCATAATTTAATATTGTGTCCCCCAAATTGCCAAATTTCTCATATTGGCAGTTCTTGTAGCAGTTCTTCTGCTTGATCTTTAAAATACGGATGCTTGGATTTTATGGAAACAACCTTTTTCAATAGCTTTTGTGCTTCTTTTAAATTTTCTCTTTTAAGGTAATACTTCCCTATCTCTAAATATTTCTTTTGCTCAATTAGCGTTTTAATATGACCTTCCTTAAAGGTACTTTTTATCGCAAGATTATATAATCTATTGCCCTCTTCAAGATTACCCTCCATTAACAAGAGCAAGCCCCTCGTGGCATATAGGAACTTATCATTTTGGGAAGATACTTTATCTAGAACTTCTCTAGCCCTTGTAATGTCGTTCATTAAAAGGTAGTTGTAAGCTAAGTTGTTGATTACTATTATATTATCAGGATCAATAGTAACTGCTTTCATTAAAATCTCAAGAGCTTTTTGCGTGTCTCTGTTTACTTCCATTTCGATGACTGATAATAGAAGATAGGGATCAATCATATCTGGTTTTGCTGAAACAACACTTTTAAGAGTCTCTTGCGACTTTTCGTAATCTCCCTTTTCAAAATAGTATCTACCAAGAGATTCTAGCATCAGGGGATTATCAGGGAAAAGAACTAATCCTTGATCGGTTAATTCCTTAGCTTTTTCAGTCTTGTTTCGTAAAAAATATAAATTAATTGCATTGTGGACAAATACCGGAGTTTGAAGGTCTTTGTTTATTAAGCATAGTGTATAGTATTTCTCCGCTGTATCATATTCATTCATGCATTCATAAATCAAACCTATGTTGTTTAGGGTACCAACTTTTTGTTTTTCATCCCCTTCGCTTTCGTATAGTTTCAGTAATTTCTTTAAATGTTTCAGAGAATTTTTATAATCTTTAATCCGTGCATATGAATATGCCAATGAAGCTCTTACTCGCCTATCATCATAACCCTTTGACAGGAATTCTTCTAATAATTGAATTGCCTTTTCATACAGCTTTTGTTCCTGATAAGCACGCGCTAGATTTAACAAAGTTCCTGTCGAGTAGTTAAGGTGTAGTGATACTAAAAAACATTTTACAGCTTTTTTGTAACTATTCTTAATTGCATAACAAATACCTAAGTTATTATTGATATGCGGCAAGTCATTCTTTATCGCTATAGTCTTTCTGTAATAAGATATTGATTTGTCAACCTTGTTTCTTAGTAAATATATTGTTGCAATACTATTCAAAGCAAAATAATTGTCCTGGTCCAACTTCAGAACACGTCTATAATATTCAATCGCTTGATCGAAACTGTTTTGGGCAATAAGTATGTTCGCAATATTATTTAAAGCCCCAACACTTTTGGGATCCATTTTTTCTATTCGATAATATATTTCTAACGCAGATTCTAACTTACCTTTCAAGAAATATGCTTTTGCCATATTAGTAAGCAAAGGCATAAATTTGTCATCAATTTTAAGAGCTTCTTTAAAACAGGAAATCGCTTCGTCATATTTCCCGTTGTTCAAATAGAATGTCCCAAGGTTATTTATGAGTTTTGGATTTTGGGGCATCCGATCCACCCTTTTTAACAACCCCCTTTTTTGCTCTTTATACAAATCGTCTACGAATTTATCTGTTACATCTGCTTGTTTTGCATGTCTAAACATTTCATCTTGTTGTGATTTATATAGAAACTCAAATTCTTGAGCCACCACAAATGGATTTGCGGACGCAAGCCTTATCGGGAATTGATTTCGATCTGTAACTAACCCCTCACATTCTTGTTCTTTAGATATATTTCCAAGCATTCTATTGCCTCACTTTCACTTTCTTTTTCCCCTCATTATTCTTCTTTTCGCAAACATCTTTTGATACGCCTCTTCATTTCTTAGTATGAGCAAACATATGTTAATTCTACGATAAACGTTCTCAAATACATGATATCTTTTAAATAAGTTGATTTGTGTAAGATCCTTATATAAAGAGTTCAAATAATACTTGATCGAGTTCGGCACAAAATCATTAAATAAATATATGTCTGGGAAATTAACGGTAGATGCAAGATAGTCCATATGCTTCAAATAATATTCAGTTTTTTCTTTGACAGGCAATGAACTTAGGGTACGTCCCAGAATAGCAAGATATTCAAAATAATCTCGATTATTGTTTGGATCGTTAAGATAGTTGAATAATTCTGACTGGGAAAACATCTCAAACAAAATTGCTCCTAAAGAGAAAACATCGGCAGAATAGACATATTGATCAGATATTCCAGTTTCGAATAAGAGCGCTTCTGGTGCAGTGTATATTCCGTCTCCTACTTGAGCACTATATGTTTTTCTAATATCCTCCATGCTTCCATCAAGATGTTTAGCTGTTCCAAAATCCCCAAGTCTTATATCGTCACCCGTAAATATTAAAAAATTAGAAGGCTTGAGATCTCTATGACAAATCAATTCCCCATGTATTCTATTTACTGCTTTGCACATTTCTCGAAAGTAAATCAGGCATTTTTCAGGTGTTGATAAACTGGAATAAATAAACCTTTCAACATTCCCCTTTGCTTTTTTCAGGGGGATGAATTGATAATATTGTCTTATTGGCAGAGTTGTTGATGAAGAAGTTAATTCAATTTCAAGATCGCAAACCGTGTCAATACTTTCAAGTATGTTTGGTTCACCCCGGAGGGTTTCTAAAATTTTACCTTCCCTATGAAATCTATCTAATCGGTCCTTGTTGCTTAAGTGTTTTGGATGAAAGAACTTTAAAATTACTTCTTTCTTTGCATTCTGATCATAAGCTGTAAAGACAAGCGAAAAACAACCACCCCCACCATCTGGATCGATTCTATCAATATTGATATACTGGTCATTAATTATGCTCTGAGATTCTATAAGTTGTAAATAACCTTCATCGCTACTTACTGGAGACATAGAACTTTCCTCTGATGAGCTTCAGAATTTCTTGGGGATTTTCCATTAATACTGATTTAACATTTTCCGGAATCTTTCCTGCCCTTAGTTTCAATTCTTCCGCATCCTGGCCAAATATTTTCGAAATCTTTTCAATAAATTCTTCAGACGGAATACTTTTATTATTTTCTATCTTACTTATATAGGTATAATTAACATTCAATGAATTGGCTAAGTTCTTGATGCTATACCCTCCATCCTTCCTTAATTGCTTTATTCGCTTGCCAAATGTTTTTTTGTCATCCATAAGTTGTTGCCTATCAGGGTTGACCAGACAAGTCAACCCTTAAAATGAAGGGTAACGAGATATTTTTATAGGAGAGTATCAATTAGAATTTGTTGATCGTTTTCAGAAGTGCGTTAGGGATGTGTGCGTGAGAAGTGCGGCTATTTTATTTACGTTAAGAAGTTCCCCCCTTTTTGATTGACGACAATATAGCAGGTAGAATCAAAAAATCAAGGTTAATCATTGGAATAGCGCTATTTGTTTAATAACATTACTGGCGACTGGGAATCAAAAACTGTAGCTATTGTGCCACTGTACGTAACAAACCGATATGTGGCCGGCAAAGATTGATCTGTACGGTCATATCTTTTTATCATCTAACATAGACGGGGTTAGTCTTTTTTGGAATTTGTATTGAAAATATGTAGCTTTTAAATTTCTCCCAGAACTGTCCGGACAATATTGCGACGGAGTACGTTCAGGTTTGGGATTATGGCTGGCAAGAGCAAGACCGCCACCAAAAGCTCGCACCTCGCCAATCCGGGAATACGCCGCTTGCGATCTCCAGTTTCAAACACACGCTGATACTATCTATGGCGACCCTGAATACACATGGGATGAATACGTACAGTCATAACGCATTTTGAAAAAAAGGCGTGTAGGAGAGGTCTGTCTGGATTGTGCTCAAAAATGCCCTCTTGCCGGGTGACTCGACCAAAAGGTGATATGATTTTTTAAAAAGGGCGGCCGCTGCTCCACCTCCTTCTCCCAATCGCATCGCAAGTCCCTGTTTTTCGATGTGAAATATCCCTTGACAAGTAAAAACAGTCCCCCTATACTTCCGGCCATCGAAAGCAATGCCTTATCAATTTATCAATAATTAAATTAAATATTCCACTAAGGAGGGGAAAAACATGAGAAAAATATTTTTGGCTTCAATCGGCATCTTATTCACTCTATTTATTTACGATGTTACCTACGCCCAAGAAAAGGATATAAGCTCATATGTATCTTTGGGAATAGGCTATTCCATACCAAATACTCAGACAGACAACGATAATGACCAATTTGAATTTAAAAAAGGCATAGTCACTAAAGGTTCAGTGGGCTATGTTTTTAAAACATCATCGTTGATTAATTTTAGAAGTGAGTTGGAGATTTCATACCGAAGATATGAAGCAGATAATTCCCCTGAAGGTGGTATAAGTCACGAATTGGATGGAAATATTACATATCTAACAGGAATGATTAATGGATTATTGGATTTTAAAACGGGAACAAAATGGTCACCATTTGCCGGAGTTGGCATCGGCTTGTCCCAAGTGTCATGGAATTCTATAAAATTTAAAGACGGGACAACTTCTCCAGTTGATGACTCTGATAACGTATTTGCTTATCAAGGTATTGTTGGCTTGGCATACGATGTAGCTGAATCATGGAAGATTGATCTTGAATACAGATATTTTCATGCCAATGACACTACTCTTACAGGTGATAATGGAGCGAAAGCTTCTCTTAACAGCAACACGAACCATTCCGTGATAATTGGTACACGATATTCCTTTTAATATCAATTTTTACAGATTTTAACCCTGTTATCAATATAGTAAACTGTAAGTAAATACGGGGACAGTATATGTATTAATCGGCCTTCCTTTTGAGAAATCAGTAAGGTGTCCCTATTTTTACCGAGTTTTCGCATCAATACGCGCGTGTTATCGTACAAGAAAACTCCCGTCACACGGCATGCAAAAGCTTCCGCACCGGGGGATGTGTAGACTTCTTGCCACTGTACGTAACAAACCGATATGTGGCCACTGTCTTGAATTTACGGATTTTCAGATGTTATCAAGGTATGAGATTTTTGATTTGATAATTTTGGTCACTATGTGATTCGGCTATCTGGACATTCAAAGAGAAGTACTTATACATAGCGCATTCCTGAAGTCGTGAGCTATAGAGTTCACCAAAATGTTCTGACCGGGGGCGCACCCGCAAGCCCCGCCTTGTAGGCGGGGAGCTTCACTTTCAGATGGTAATCGAAAATTTTAGCTGGATGAAAATAGCTATCTATTCAATTCACATCTGATAGCCATCCCGAGCTGTTCCAACAGAAAAGGCTTCTTTATATAAGGTCCAGCGCCAAGTCTTTGAGCTTCCTTGACACGCTTTGTTTCGGCAAACCCGCTAACAATCAAGGCTTTCTGACCGGGATGAATTTTAAGGATTCTTTTGTATGTCTCAAGCCCATCCATACTGGCAACCATGATCATGTCGAGAAGCAGAAGATCTGCTGAGTTTTCCTTTAAGTATTCAACCGATTCTTCTCCGCTTGATACGGTTGTGACGGTATAACCAAGTCTGCCCAGCATACCAGAGGCGATTTCCCTCTGCTCTTCCACATCATCCACAATTAAAATGGCTTCCCCTTTCCCCATATATTCTTCAATAGATACAAGGGCGTCATCCTTTTTTGCCTCTTGCCTGGTTACGGGGAAATATGTTGTGATTGTCGTTCCCTTTCCCTCGGTGCTCTGGATATCGATATATCCGTTATGATCCTTTACTGTACCCCATACGACCGCCATACCCAGACCCGTTCCGCTTCTTCCCATTACCTTCTTCGTGTAGAAAGGCTCAAATATCTTTTCTAAGTCCTCTTCTGATATGCCTATTCCTTCATCAGAAATGGTAAGGGTTACATAATCTCCTTCTTTTACATTGTCATAACCCGTTATTGGTCTGTCTATGTACTGGTTTCTTGTAGATATGAGCACTCTCCCTCCGCCGGGCATGGACTCCGCAGCATTTATTGTCAGGTTCATGAGTGTTTTGGATAGGTGAATCGGTGAGCCCATAATATTCAGGAGGCTTTCTTCAAGATTGATCTCGAACTGCGAATGGGGATGGAATGATTTTATCTTTTCGTGTTCGGGTGTTTTTAGATAATCGGATATGATGTCGTTCAGGCTTACGACTTCCGTAACGGCGACTCCTCTTCTGGCTAATGCCAGAAGATCCTGGACGATGGCCGCTGTTTTTTCTCCTGATTTCTGAATGGTCAAAATAGGTTTTCTTAAGGGGCTATCCTCCGGAATTTGCATTAATAGCAAATCAGGATAGCTGACAATACCACCCAATACGTTGTTAAGGTCGTGTGCCACACCTCCCGCAAGGGTGCCGATTGCTTCCATTTTTTTGGCTCGCTGGAGCTGATCTTGAAGCTTCTTTTTTTCCTCATTTGCCGCTTTATGATCTGAAAGGTCACGGTTATAGACCACATAACCGACAAACTTCATATTTTCATCATAAATTGCGTTCCCTTTTCTCCATACAGGAATGATGTCTCCGGCTTTACTAACAAGTTCTTCCTCACCTTCATAATGCCCCGTTTCTTTCAAGTTTTGAAGCTTTTCTTCAAATGAGGTTTTACCACCATTAATTAAAACCCTTGTTGTGTGCTTTCCTATGAGCTCCTCACGTTTATACCCGAGGAGTATTGTTTGTGCTTTATTGCAATCCACAATATTGCCCTCGGCATCCAGCACTTCCACTCCGTCAGGTGCCGCCTCAAACAACATTTTATAATTTTCTTTCTTTTGAAGGTTAATGTTGATTTCCTTTATCATGTTGTACAATTTATAGTTTTCCAATGCGTTAGAACTGTTAAGCAGAATAATGGAAAGTATTGATAGCGTAATATCGGGAATATTGCTGTCTCCTTCTTCCAGTAACCCGACGAACATTCCCCTTATTCTGGAACTTGTAGTGATAACATGGAAAATGAATTGGCGTTTGTGCTGTTTAGTTGAAACGATAACAGGTCTTTTCTCTCTCAAAGCCCAGGCAAATATTCCTTCATCAATAAAAACCCCGACCTCTTTCTCAATATATGATTTGCAGTGCCTGGGGTCTATCTTAGAAATGACAAATTCATTATTGTTTTCATCCACTAAATAAAAAGCCAGGGCTTCGAGTTGCATAAGACTGCGTATCCGCGACGTTGTTTCGTCTAAGATGACAGAAAAGTCCTGCAGCTTGCTGATACTTGGTTGAAAATCTCCAAGAGAGGCTGCCATTTCCAGGGCATCCAGAGCAAAGCGATTGACGTCTTCCAGATACTGGACTCGCTTTTCAAGGTATTGAGTGTTTTTTTTCATTTTGCCTTTAGTTTTCATCTCAACAGAAAAATTTAAATATTTCCTCGATGTGGTGGTCTGCCTGTCTTATCGTCAAATCCAGGATATTTGCCGATAGCCCTATACATTCCCAGGCATCCACATCCAATGGTGGGACAAAGTACTCCCCGCTTGAACCGATTCCCTGGGCATTTGCCATGATATCTGCCAGATGCACAATAGAAGGTTCCAGAGGATTCTGAGATTTTTGTGGGCTATGATGATACGTAACGGCGTGTTCTATCAAAACAGGCAATTTCCACTTTTTTAAAAGCAATCCGCCTATTTTTGCATGGTCAAAATCCAGGTCTTCATATTCTACTCTGTTTAACATGATATTAGTGCGTTTCGCTTTCGCAAGGGCGTATGTAGCGTAATCCGGTGCGTAATTGTATAAAATCAAACGGCCGATGTCATGAAGTAATCCGGATAGAAACAAACGCTCCGTATTTTGTATACCTTGATAACTTGCTATAATCTTTGCATTAACACCGCAGGCAATGCTGTGTTTCCAGAATGATTTCATATCAATAATATCAGATGGAATGTCCTTGAACATATGGATGACGGTGACTCCGGAGGCCAGAGAGCTCAGCTGCCTTGTTCCGATAATGGCCACTGCTCGACCTATGCTATCGATCCTGGATGGAAACCCGTAAAATGCGCTGTTAACGATTTTCAAAAGCCGTGCAGAAAGACTGGTATCTTTGCTTATTATCTTGCCAATATCATTGGCTGAGCTGTTAGGCTTGACGATGGCTTCGTTTATTTTCGAAAATATCATTGGTAGCGTCGGAAGCTTTAAAAGATGACGCTGTATGAATTTATTGAAATCGATTTTACTACTCATTAATTCCGGCATCTCATTCGCTTCCGCATCACCTTCAGAACGGTCATCAAATTCCGCATTCCCCCTCGGGTGATTGCTTTGTATTTCCTCTGCCTTTTGCAGAGTACAGAAGCGGAACAGTTCCTGAGTTACTGGATGATCAGTGTTAGAATAACGAAAACGTCCACGAACTGTTTTTTTGGCCATTTCTATCGTTGCAGGATCCAGCTCGCTGATGGCATTATCTTCTACATCCTCCGAGATTGTCCCTCCAATGTTCGCTTCAATCACTCCCCACATTTTGAGCATTTTGATATGTCTTGCTGTCAGGTTCGCTCCACTTGGCAATAGAAAACGGCCGTTGCGATTTTTTAAGTCTTCAGCTAACACCATCCCCGGTTCTATTTTATTAATTTTAATTAGACACATTGTATTGCTAAAATATCCTTCACTGCGTATCGTACTGAAATAACTTAAAACATCTTTACTCCCCAACCCTTCAAACTTCTCATTCTGTTATGAATAACGCTTCAATACTTCTGTCGGCATTTTTATCAATAAACTTAAGTATATTTAATCTTTAACAGTCTTTTGCCTGACAATTGTGAAATTTTTTTCTAATTCCTGTATTGATCCGGGTTCGTCTTGCTGTCGTATATTTACATTCAATTGGCTGGCGTTATTTATCTGATTCATCCTTGGGGGAATCGTAGGATATCACACTCATTTTTCAAGAATAAATTAGATTTTTTGTTTGCAATACTGTAATGCTGATGAAGAATCAGCGCCCAAATTTTTCAGCTATTCGCTTATAATATGATTATTGTTGAAATGAAATCAGGCAGTTTAGATGTCTTGCAACTGCACGCAAGAAACTGATATGTGGCCGGTGAAGATTAATCTGTGCGGTTATATCGTTTTATCATCTAACATAGACAGGGTTGGAAAATATCCAGGGGCGGTATTTTCCCAAATGTTTGAGATATACTTCAATCCGGTACACCCCTTTTTTCCTTATCTCGTATTCCTTCACTCTTCCGACTGCATCTCCAAAGGGAACCCCGTCTCTGACGACACAGATTTTCCCCTTCTCGGGGATTTCAACCCTGAGAAGGGCATTACCGTCGAGGAGGAATTCATCCCCCATTGTGGCTTCTTTTATGCTATCTGCAATTATAAACGAAAACCCTTTCGCCTCGCAGAAGTATTCAAGCGCCGCATATGCACGCCCCCCCTTGAGGGCAGATAGAAGCGCCTCCTGATCTTTCCCGTTATCCTGTACCAGGGGCGACTCCGTCAAGAGATGCGTCCGGATAAACTTGAAGGCCCTTGAGAAGGGGAAAACTGAAAATCCCATGCCGAGGACTTTTTCAAAGGAGTCGTGATTGTCAAGCTCTCCAATACCCACAACCCTCGAATTCCGGTTAAGACTGTCCCATCGGTCCAAGGTAACCCTTTTGGGACCTCTAAGGACATAAGCAGGAAACAGGTAACCGATCAATCCACTCAGATACCCCCTCAGGAAAAACTGCCAGTCAGTCATGAAGTCCCATATACCAATTCCCGTATAACCGGATACCGTCCAGTCCAGCCAAGGGAAATGTTTCACGTGAAACATTTCCGTCCCCTGGTGATCAGGATGGCTGATGAACCCGATTCCCCCCTGTTCTCTGACGGTGTCTATATATACCTGCGGATCACCCTCTTCGTCTTTGCCGACAATTGTCGGTTTATCAGTCCCGAAAGCAAGGTAGTGGTTGAAGCGGGGGGCAATTTCCTCCCCCACGATAAGCAGCGTATCCCCATGCCACCCTTCGAGGCCATCCTCTTTTGCCTGAAGGGTCGAATGGTCGGTAAGCATCAGAAAATCGATATTGTTCTCTCCGGCCGCCTTGACAATTTCAGCTATGGAGGCACGGCCGTCATAGGAATACTCCGAGTGGAAATGGATACTGCCCGTATAGTCATATAATTTCAGCATGATAAAAATGAAGCCTTCAAAAATGTCGGATTAGGGCTATTACAATGAGTATGTAAGCAGGGGACTAAAGCCAGCCCTGCGATAGGCACAGTGAAATTTGTCGAACCCCGCAGTGAGATGAAAAGTTAGGCGCAATTAGATTGCTCAAATTGATGAAAATGCATGAGGAAAATTGAAAGAACAAGAATTGATACCAAAAAGCTAAAAATATTTCAACAAGTAATGTGG